>ERZ773142.77-NODE-77-length-141006-cov-31.0903_pt1 | contig 141006 bp, 134 predicted proteins | sample MGYA00580853_ERZ773142 | MGnify/ENA primary metagenome ERZ773142 (study PRJEB29015, sample SAMEA2737862) | human gut metagenome | biome: human gut; feature: human-associated habitat; material: faeces | place: China | collected 2012 ...
TTGCGGCCCTCTGCTCCCAAGGCAGATGCGCTACCGGACTGCGCTATATTCCGACTTTTCTTGACAAAAAATATAATACCATATTATCTAAAATAAGTCAATATATTTTTAAAAAAAATTCAAAAAATTTAAATTTATATAATTTTTTAATTTCCTTCAATAATATGTTTATTTTTATTTATATAAATGGTATACTTATAAATAAAGTGCTAAAAAATAATTACAGGAGGAGAATATGAAGTTTAAAGCTATTGTTTGTGATTTAGATGGAACTCTTTTAAATACAGAACACACAATATCTAAAAATACAATTGATACTATTAAAAAAATTACAGATCAAGGGGTTAAATTTTTTATAGCTACTGGGAGACACCATGCTGATGCTTTAAGATTTAAGGATATGCTTGGGTTAGACTCTTATCTGATAAGTTCTAATGGAGCTAGAATTCATGATGAAAACAACAATATAATTTTTAGAGATGATATTCCTCAAGAGTTAAGTAATGAGATTTTCAATACTGAAATTGACCCTGAAATTCATAAAGATGTATATTTAGAGGATAATTGGTTTCTAGAGATCCCTCTAGAAGAGGCTCATGATTACCACAAAGAATCTGGATTTACATATACAGTTACAGATTTTTCTAAACTGCATGGAAAAGAGATAATAAAATTCTTCTATATTCATAACGATGAAAAAAAGATAAGTAAATTAGAAAAAGAATTAATAGAAAAATTTGGTGATAGAACAAATGTTACCCTTTCTCTACCTATTTGTTTAGAGGTTATGAATAAAGATGTTTCTAAGGGACATGCTATTACAAATGTACTAATGCCTCAATTAGGGTTAAAAAAAGAGGAGATTATCGCCTTTGGTGATGGTTTAAATGACTATGAAATGCTAAAAAGTGTAGGTGAAGGAATTTTAATGGGAAATTGCAATCCTAGATTAAAAGAGCTTTTACCGAATAATAAAATAGCAAAACCAAATAGTGAAGATGGAGTGGCAGAGTATTTAAAAAAGATTTTTTTATAATTTAAAACAAGGGGAGATACATTATGAAAAAAGGAAATCTAACAAGAGCATTCAAAGGAGCATTTAAAGAAACTATACCTATTCTCTTTGGGTATATATCTGTTGGAATGGCTTTTGGTTTATTGTGTGAAAAAGCAGGTTATAATTTTATCTGGGCTTTATTTATAAGTCTGTTTCTATTTTCAGGTTCTATGCAATTTGTTCTTCTTAATCTTTTAACAGGGGGAGCTGGAATAATTGAAACCATAGTAACTACCTTAATAGTAAATGCGAGATACTCTCTATATGGAATCTCTTTTATAGATTTCTTTAAAAAAATGAAAAAAGTAAGACCATATATGATTCACATTCTTACTGATGAAGTTTATGCTGTTATGTGTTCAGCTAAAACTCCTTTAGGAGTAAATAGAAAGCAATTTTTTCTTGCAATTGGAATTTTATGTCACAGTTACTGGGTGATAGGTTGTGTTCTAGGTGCTCTTCTAGGATCATTAATAAAGTTTAATAGTCAAGGAATGGAGTTTGCTATGACTGCTTTATTTATTGTTATTTTTGTAGATCAATTTCTTACTTTCTCAACTAAAATACCTAATGTCTTAGGAATAGTAATAGGAGCTATATCTCTTTTAATTTTCGGACCTAAAAATATGCTTATTCCTTCTATTTTTATGATAATAATAGTTTTAATTCTTTTAAAAACTAAGTTGGAAAAAGATATGGAAAAAAATAAAAATAAGGGGGTAAAATAGTATGAAGATTAATTTTTGGTATTCTTTAAGTATAATATTCGCAGTTGGAGTGACTTCATATTTTTTAAGAGCCTTTCCTTTTATTGTTTTAAGCAAGAGAAATAAAACTATTGAAAATTTTATGATGTATCTAGGGAAAGTTCTTCCCCCTGCTGTTATAGGAATTTTAATCATATTTTGTTTAAAAGATATTAAATTTACAGTTGCTCCCTATGGAACTCTTGAATTTTTAGCTGTTATTATGGTAGTTGTTCTTCACGTTTGGAAAAGACAAACTCTTATGAGTATTCTTGGGGGAACAATTTTCTATATGATACTACTTCAAAAAGTTTTTGTTTAATAATTATAAGAATAGGGCTATATAAATTCATAACTAGAATTTATTAGCCCTACTCTTTTTATATTAATTGATAAAGTAGAATACCATAATAGCAGCAAGGATATAAAGTCCCATACTAACTTCTTTATATTTTCCAGCTCCAACTTTAACTATAACATATGAAATAATTCCAGCTCCAACACCATTAGAAATACTGTTAGTAAAAGCTGTTGCAACTACCATAAAAAATACAGGAAATGACTCAGTAAAATTATCATATTCTACATTCTTTAATCCACTTAACATTAATGTTCCCATTATAATAAGTGCAGGTGCTGTTGCCGCTGCTGGAACCATTAAAGCTAATGGACTTAAAAATAAACTAATAAAAAAGAAGATACTTGTAAATACAGCAGTAAGTCCTGTTCTTCCACCTGCTCCTACTCCAGCAGCAGATTCTACAAATGTAGTTATTGTAGTAGTTCCACATAAAGCTCCAACCACTGTTCCTAGTGCATCTACAAGGAAAGGTTTTTGAATTTCTGGTAAATCTCCATTTTCATCAAGAAGTCCTGCTTTTTCAGATACTCCTAATAGTGTTCCCAATGTTGAGAAGAAATCTCCAACAAAGAAAACAAATAAAATAGGTAAAACTTTTATACTTAAAATATTAGAAAAATCTAGTTTAAATGCTATCTCTCCTATTCCTGTTGGAAGAGCAATAAAACTTTCAGGTATCTTAGTTATTCCAAGAGGGATTCCAATAATTGTAGCTGCAACTATTCCTAACAACATATCACACTTAACTTTTCTAGCTATAAATATGGCAGTTATAAATATTCCAAAAATAGCTGTTATAGCAGCAGGGCTTTTTACATCTCCTATTGAAATAGAACCATTTAGTACTTTCATAAGACTACCATTCTTAAATCCAAGTTCAATAAGAAATATTCCTACTGTTGCTCCTATTCCTAATTTTAAACTTTTAGGTAGAAATTTTACTATTACCTCTCTAATTCCAAATATAGACATTAAAACAAATATTACACCTGATACAAAGTTCATTGCTAAACCTTGTTGCCAAGTAACAGCTCCACTTCCTACTAATGTCATAGCTAAAAAAGCATTGCTTCCCATAGCTGGTGCCAAAGCAAAAGGAAGTTTAGCATAAAGCCCCATAAATAATGTAAATATAGCTGACATAAGAGCTGTTACAGTAAATACCTCTTTCATTGGCATTCCTGCATTTTTCATAATCAAAGGATGAACTATCAATATATATGACATTGTCATAAATGTAGCTAATCCTCCACCAAGTTCAACTTTGATGTTGCTTTTTCTCTCTGATAGATAAAAATATCTATCTAAAAAGCTCTTCTCACCATTTTGCATTTTTTTCTTTTCCTCCTAATTATAATTAAAATTGTTTAATAACCTTTTGATTTATTACATCTATAAGTCCTATATCACTCATTTTTACCTCTGGTATAACTATTAGAGCAAGAGTACTAGGTCTAGTGATAGGGCTAGCAGTTTCAATACCATATTGTTTAAGAAGATTATTTATTCTGAAAATATCCTTACTTAACTCTTTAGCAGATTTTTTAGAAAGCATTCCAGCTATTGGGAATAGAACTTCATCTACAACTTTACTATCCTCTACTACTACAACTCCACCACCAATCTCTGCTATTCTTTTTGAAACAGCTACTGCATCTTTAGCATTATTAAATATAATAGTCATATTGTGTGAATCATGTGAATAAGTTGTTCCCACTGCTCCTTTAGCTAAATAGAAATTCTCTACAACAGCAAGAGCAATATTATCATTATCTGGATATCTATTTAAAATTGCAACAAAGTTAAGTTCTGTTCCTTCAAGCTCAATATATCCATTCTTTACTGGAACTGTAAACAGTTTTTTTCTTGTTACAGATCTACTTCTGCTTAGATACTCCATTCCTACAATTTCCATAGTTCCATTATCAATAGGAGCTTTAATTTTAAAATCTTCCTCAGTAAAGTCTTTAATTGTTACACTATTATAGTTTTCCAACTCAAGAGTAGGTTTAGGAATAGAAACAACCATCTCATCATTTTCAGCTACTAATTTTCCTTTGTAAAATACTTTTTCAACATTATAATCTTGAAGATTGTCAAAAATTACCATATCAGCAAAATATCCTGGTGCTATTCCACCAATTTTCTCTAAATGATAAGCTTGAGCTGCATTAAGTGTCACTGCTCTAATAGCTTCTATTGGATCAAGTCCAGCTTTTACAGCTATTCTCACACAATCATTTATATGTCCTTTCTCAAGAATGTCTTTTGGTTCTCTATCATCTGTACAAAGAGTAAAGTTTCTTGGAGATTTAAATCCCTTTATATTTTCAACAATAGATGTTATATTCTTCGATAGTGAACTTTCTCTAGCATCTACTATCATCCCTTTTCTTATCTTCTCTTTAGCATGAACCCCATCTCTTACCTCGTGACAAGATACAGGTCCTCCACATAAATATGCTGATAGATCTGAACCTACAACCTCTGGAGCATGTCCTTGAAGAAATTTATCTTTTTGATAAGCTACATCAATTATATCTTCCATTCTCTTATCTGAATTGATAACTCCTACAAAATCCATTACCTCTCCAAGCCCAAGAACTCTATCTTTGTCCAACATCTTATCAATTATATCAGCATCAAACTCTGCCCCTGTTGTTTCTAAACCAACAACTGATGGAACACAAGATGGAATTAGAAAGTATTGATTCATTGGTAAATTTTCTGAAGCTTCCAACATATAATCTACTCCCTTTTCTCCCAAAGCATTTCCTATCTCATGGGGATCAGCTATTATAGTTGTAGTTCCTTTTGGTATAACTGCCTCAGCAAAGTGATATGGAGTAAGGTGACTACTCTCTATATGAAGATGAGAATCAATAAAGCCTGGTGCAAGATATTTTCCTTTTATATCAATAATTTTTTCAGCTGGCTTCATTGTATCTCTTTCACACTCTACAACATCTGCTATATATTCATTATAAATATATATATTAGCTAAGTAGATTTCTCCAGAAAAAACATTTATTAAATTAGCATTTTCAATTTTCAGTGTAGCTTCTCTCTTTCCTAAAGCTACTTCTATTAGTTTTCTTCTCTCTATCTTATCCATAATATTCCCCCTTATTATTAAAATTACTTTTAATTTTTATTTTTGAAAAATATTATATAATAAATTTAAAAAAAGGTAAATAATTTTATAAAAAAACTGCACCTAAAAATTTTAAGTGCAGTTCTCTATCAGTATTACTCTCCTATTTTTTTAGGTTGTAGCCACTCTGATTTTTTCCCCATTTGATAGTTTTTTATAAACTCATCTTTATACTCTTTGAAGTTTCCATCAATAATTGCTTTTCTAGCATTTTTCATAAGTTTTAATAGGAAATAAAGATTGTGATATGTAGCTAATCTTTGCCCTAAAATCTCCTCTGCTTTAAATAGATGTCTTATATACCCTCTTGTATAGTTTCTACATACATAGCAGTCACATCCCTCATCAAGAGGTCTATCATCTTCAGCATAAGCAGCATTTTTTATAACCAGTCTACCATATTTTGTAAATACTGTTCCATGTCTACCTATTCTACTAGGTTGTACACAGTCCATCATATCTATTCCAGCTTCAACAGCCTCTAACATATCCAATGGTTCTCCTACTCCCATAAGATATCTAGGTTTATTCTCTGGGCATTTCTCTACAATATGATGCAATATTCTATACATATCTTCACGAGGCTCTCCAACTGCTAACCCTCCTATTGCATATCCAGAGAAACTTTCATCCATAGTCATAAGCTCATTTAAACTCTTATCTCTTAGATCTTCATATATTCCACCTTGAACTATAGCAAATAATCCTTGTTCATCAGGTCTCTTATGAGCTTCTATACATCTTTTAGCCCATCTTGTTGTTCTCTCTATTGACGGTATCATATACTCTCTTGTAGAAAGTCCTGGTGGGCATTCATCAAATAGCATAACTATATCAGAGCCTAAATTATTTTGAATACTGATAGATTTTTCAGGAGAAAGGAAATGTTTAGAACCATCTATATGAGAACTAAATTTTACTCCCTCCTCAGTTATCTTTCTTAAAGCTCCTAAACTAAATACTTGGAAACCTCCACTATCTGTTAAAATAGGTTTGTTCCAATTCATAAATTTATGAAGTCCACCAAATTTTGCTATCAACTCATCACTAGGTCTCAAATAAAGGTGGTATGTATTTCCTAAGATTATTTCAGAACCTATAGTTTCTAACTCCTCTGGTGTCATTGTTTTTACAGTAGCTTGTGTTCCTACAGGCATAAATACAGGTGTTTCAATTACTCCATGTGGAGTTGTTATTCTTCCTGCTCTAGCTTTTCCCTGTTTAACTTCTAGCTCATATGTTACAGGTAATTTTTTTGTCATATATTCTCCTATCTTTTTATTTTATCTATCTACTGAAATTACATTTTTTAATTTTAATAGGTTGTTCAATAGATATTTATATTCACTCTTATCACTTATCTCAATAGTAAGTTTTAGATTTATATATTTATCTCCGTTTTTTGTTATCTCATTTGAATTAACAGAGACTAAATTTATCTTATGATTTGCTATTACATTCATTAGATCTAATAAAATATTTGGTCTATCATAAACAAGAACATTAAAAGTAAACTTATATTTATTAAGTTTTTTAGCTATCAAGCTTTTATCCCAAGCAACAGCTATCTCTCTTGTAGGGTCGTGAGCTATCATATTTTGAACATTTTTACAATCTTTTCTATGAACTGTTATTCCTGTTAATTTTGTAACATAACCAGTTATCTCATCTCCAGGAAGTGGAGTACAACATCTAGCAAATCTAATTAATGTATTATTTACCCCATCTATAACTATTCCATAATCATTTTTGCCAGCTGAACTTTTTTCCTTCTCTTTTTTCTTCTCCATAAGTTCATCTATGTTTATATTTGAAATAGCTCTCTCTTTTTCAATTCTTGTTCTTAATTTTTTAATAATAACATCTATCTTACTTCTCTTTTCTCCCACATGGAAATAAAATTCATCTAAATTATTGATATTATTCTTTTCCATATGTTTCTTTATAATTGGATCTTCTTCCATCTCTTTAAGAGAGATTCCCAATTTTCCTAACTCTCTTTCAAGATTTTCTCTTCCAATTTTTATTGTTTCTTCCATTATAGAGTCTTTTAAAAGTTTTCTAATCTTACTTTTAGCTCCATGAGTAACTACTATATCTAACCAATCTTTTGCTGGTCCTTTTGAGTTTTTAGCAGTTATAATCTCAACTCTATCTCCATTTTGAAGTTTATAATCCAAAGTAACAATTTTTCCATTTACCTTAGCTCCAACACATTTACACCCTATTTGTGTATGAATAGCAAAGGCAAAGTCAAGAGGTGTAGCCCCTTGTGGCAACTCTAAAATATCCCCTTTTGGAGAGAAAACAAATACTGTTTCGTTCATTATATCTTCAGTTACACTTTTTATAAAGTCCTGTGTATCCTCAGCCTCATTTTGAAGTTCAAGTATATTTCTAAGCCAACCATAGATTTGATCGCCCTTTGTTACCTTTGTTTTTTCCTTATAGCTCCAGTGTGCTGCTACCCCTTCTTCAGCAACTTTGTCCATCTCTTCAGTTCTAATTTGAATTTCAATAAATTTACCTTGTGGTCCTACAATTGTAGTGTGAATTGATTGATAGTTATTTGATTTAGGAACTGCTATATAATCTTTAAATCTTCCAGGAACTGGTCTGAAGTGGCTGTGAATAACTCCCAAAGTATTATAACATTCAGCCTCTGTATCTACAATTATTCTTATCCCCATTAAATCATAGATATCATCAAACTCTTTTCCCTTTTCATACATCTTTTTATATATACTATAAAAATGTTTAAATCTACCTTTTACACTTCCTTTGATACCTGTATCATGAAGTAGTTTTACTATTGTTTTTATAAAACTTTCTATATACTCACTTCTTTCAGCTCTTTTACTATCTATTAAGCTCTTAATATGTGTATACTCTTCTGGCTTCAGATATCTTAAACATAGATCTTCAAGTTCCCATTTTATTTTGGCTATCCCTAATCTATGAGCAAGTGGTGCATATATATCAAGGGTTTCTTGAGATATAGAGATCTGCTTCTCTGGTTTCATATACTTCATTGTTCTCATATTATGAAGTCTATCTGCTAGTTTTATAATGATAACTCTCAAGTTTTGAGCCATAGCAAGAATCATCTTTCTAATATTTTCATCTTGCTTTTTTGTTCCATTTGGCAGATTTTTCAATTTTGTAACTCCATCTACAAGAGTTGCTACTGTATCTCCAAAATTATATTTAATATCTGCTAAAGTTATCATTGTATCTTCAACTATATCATGTAAAATACCAGCTACTATGGTATCTGTATCCATTTTCATATCAATGAGGATTTTTGTAACTTCTACTGGGTGCATAATATAATCTTCTCCAGATTTTCTGTATTGTCCCTCATGACACTCTTCTGCAAAACATAGAGCTAATTTTATTTTTTCAAGATCTACTTTTAAATTGTTCTTATTTATCTGATTTACAATTTCTTCCCAATAGTTCATAAAATTTCCTCTTTTCCTTATTAAATTTTTAACAAAAGGCGACATCTCTGCCGCCTTTAATCTTTAGTATTTCATTAAAGCCAAAACAGGATAGTTTTTTAATTTTTCTATTCCTTTTAATTCTTCAAGTTCAATTAAAAATCCTAGCCCTGCAACAACTCCACCTAAAGCTTCAACTAATTTTATTACAGCTTCAATAGTTCCCCCTGTTGCTAAAAGATCATCAACTATCAATACTCTTTGTCCTGGCTTTATAGCATCTTTATGCATAGCTAAAACATTTGAACCATATTCTAAATCATATGAATACTCTATTACTTCTCTTGGTAATTTTCCAGGTTTTCTAACTGGAACAAATCCTACTTCTAATTCTGTTGCTACTGGACACCCAAAAAGAAATCCTCTTGCTTCTGGTCCAACTATAACATCTACTTCTTTTTCTTTTGCAAATTCTACAAATTTATTTATTGCTTCTTTATAAGCTTTTCCATCTTGCATTAAAGGTGTTACATCTCTAAAGATTATTCCCTCTTTTGGAAAATTTTCTATTGCTTTTATATAATTTTTTAAATCCATTTTCTCTCTCCTCAATTACCTTTTAAACTTCATTTTTATACAGCAACACTCTCTTTAATTTTAAAATATCGTCATCTTTTATATCTGAAATCTTTTCTAAATACTCTCTGCTTTTTTCAAGATCTCCCTTTGAATAATATAGATTTACTAAGTTTTTTACCACATCTTTATCACTAGGATCTAATTTATAAGCTTCTTCATAAAAATCAATAGCTGAATTTACATCTCCCAGTTCATAAGATAAAAAAGCTATCTCTTTTATAACTACTATATTTTTTGAGTTTATCTCATAAGCTTTTTTATACTCTTTTAAAGCATCTTTTTTCTTTCCCTTTTGATAGAGATTTATCCCTCTAATAAAACTATACTTTTCCTCTTTTGAATTAGAGTTGGAACAACCTACACAAAATATTAAACTTAATATTAGTAAGACTTTTATCATTACTACTACCCCTATTTTTCGTTATTTTCAACTAATTCATTTTCATCTTCTTTTATCTCATATTTTTCTGGAGTTATTACTCCACCTGAAATAATTAATTTAACTGCATCATCTATTTTGATATCTAATATATGTACCTCTTTAGCATTAGCTACTATAAACATTCCTGAAGTAGGATTTGGAGATGTTGGAATAAAAATATTATACATTTTTTCTATCCCTGTTGCTCTCTCTAAAGTTTCATTTTTATCAGCTGTTAAAAATCCTATACTATATATTCCTCTTCTAGGATACTCCACAGCTACTACCTTTTGATAAGTAGTTGATCTATCAGATTTTAAAATATCTATTATTTGACTAATTGTTGAATAGATTTGATTTATAAAAGGTATCTTACTTAAAAATTGTTTTGCTCTTTTTGCAATTTTAGCAAAAAACACTAATTTTAAAGTAAAACCTACAATACATATAAATATTATCATAGTAATTAAAGATAATATATAAGTTAAAATTTGAAAATAAAAGATATAATCCTCTTCTCCCACAAGATCTAAAATTATATTCTTTATAATTATAGTTACAAAAGAGTCATTTAAAACTATTAATACAAGTCCCATTATCCAGTTAAAAATATAAGCTGTCAATACTAAAGGTAGCAGTGAAAAAAGACCTGCATAAAAATATTTTTTTAAATGTTTAATCATCTAGGTTTTGCTCCTTCTCAATGTATACTTTAGAAACTCTCATTTTATTTACTTCTAAAACTCTTAATTTTACACCATCTATTGTAAGCTCATCTCCTACACTAGCTACTCTACCAAGCTCAGTGATAATAAGCCCACCTAAACTTTCATAGTCATCTGAATCTGGAAGTTGTATATCTAACTCTTTATCTAAAGTTTCTATATCTATCATAGCGTCTACTTCATAACTATTTTCATCTATTTGAGTTATAAATTCTTCCTCTTCTGTATCAAACTCATCTCTAATTTCTCCAACTATCTCTTCTATTAAATCTTCAATAGTTAGAAGTCCCACTATTCCACCATACTCATCAAGTACAAGAGCAATATGAACTTTCAATGTTCTAAACTCTTTTAAAATCTCTATTATAGATTTTGTTTCTGGCACAAAATATCCAGGTCTTATAAAGTTTTTAATAGGAACATTAGTATTACCATCTTTTAAGCTATTCATAATATCTTTGATGTATAATACCCCTATTATATTATCAATAGTATCTTCATATACTGGAATTCTTGAAAAACCGTTATCTATTAATTCATACCAAATATCATCAATAGTTTTATTTCCTTCAAAAGCAAGCATTGATGTTCTAGGTGTCATTACCTCTTTGGCTGTTGTTTCTCCAAATCCAACTATAGAATGGATCATCTCTTTTTCATCCTCTTCTATTACACCTTCAGCCTCTCCAACATTTACAAAAGAGATTATATCTTCTTCTGTTATCATCAATGTTTCATCTGTTAAATCAATACCTAACATTCTTCCTATAAATTTAGAAATTCCAATCAATATCTTAATAACAGGCTTAGTTATAAAGCTGAACCAATATATTACAACTATTACTATTCCAGCTATTTTTAAAGATTGATTCTTAGCTATAATTTTTGGAGTTATCTCCCCAAAAATCAATATTATTATAGTCATAATAATAGTTGCAATAGCTATAGATTTACTTGAATTTCCCATTAAATTTACAGTTACAACTGTTGCTATTGAAGAAGCCCAAATGTTTACTATATTATTTCCCAATAATAATCCAGTAAGCATCTCATTTGGATTTTTCAACCATTTTTTTAAAAGACTAACTTGTTTTTCATGCTTCCCATCCTCTAACTTCTCTAAATGAATACTTCTAAAAGAAGTTAAAGCTGTCTCAGAAGCTGAGAAAAAACCTGACAATAAAATTAAACCCACAAGCAACACAATATTTTGATACGTGTCCACTTCTACTCATACACCTTCCTTATTTTTAATAACATTTATTTATTAAGTCACTTTTAGTGACTATTCCAACTAATTTTTCATTTTCTAAAACTAAAGTATAATTATACCCTTTATCTAGCATCTCACTTACTACTCCTTCTAAATCAGCATCTATATCTGCTGTATAGAAGTCTTTTTCCATTATATCTTCAGCTTTAAATGATATAAATTTTTTCATCTTTTCTTTAAACCCTTTGCTATTTGGTAAAGCTATCATTATTTCCCAAAAAGCTATTACTGGTGGCACTGGTGATTTTCCTTGTTTTACTAAAATGTCATCTCTAGTTACTACTCCAACAATTTTCTCTCCATCTAAAACTGGTAATTTTCCCAATCTTTTCTCTTTCATTATTGAAACTATCTCTCCAACTAATGTTTCTCTTGTTATTGTTTGTACATCTCTATTGATTACATCTCTTACTTTCTTCATAATAACCTCCACCTTTATAATATTATCACATATTCATTTAAAATACAATAATTGTTCCTCTTGTATTTTAGCAAAATAATAACATTATATTATACTACAAAACTGGCTTTTTTCATTTAAAATAAAATTAAAACCAGAAAATCTGGTTTTATTTTATTACAAATAACTTGTCTCCTTTTTTAACAAGTTCTCCATCTTCCACTAATATTTTTACTATAGTACAGTTTTTATGAGCTTTTACTTCATTCATTAACTTCATTGCTTCTATAATACATAGAGTTTCTCCTGAAGATACACTTTGTCCCTCAGCTACAAATGGTGGGTTTCCTGGAGCTGAAGATTTATAGAAAGTTCCTACCATTGGTGATGTAATAACTTCTCCCTCTACCTCTTCCTTAACTTCCTCTTGTTTTGGAGCTACCTCCTCTTGAACAAAGTCAACAGCTGCTGTAACTGCTGGAGTTTTAGCTACTATAACTTGTTCTGGTTGAACTACTTTATTCTCTTTTTTTAAAGTTACTTTTGCACCTTCACTTTCAACTACCACTTCATTTAAATTATATTTTTCAATACTTTCTGCTAAGTCCTTTATCATTTTTAAATCTATTTTCATCTTTTCCTCCAATTTTTTAGTTACTTCCTATAATTCTTAACTCTTTTACTCCATCAACTTCAGTTATTCTCTCAAGCATTCCCTCTATTTTTCTTAACATATTTTCTGTTGTTTGGATAGAGATTGTTGATTTTGCTACTCCATCTATAGCTATATTTTGAACTATAGTTAGTATATTCATATCTTCAGTTGCAATGATTTCTAATATCTTAGCAAGTATTCCTGGTTTATCTATAAGTGACATATGAATACTGAATACCTTATCTTTTCCACTTTCAAAAAATGGTTTGATATAATCTTTATATTTGTAGTAAGTACTTCTACTTATTCCTACTTTTTTTATAGCTTCATATTTTGACATCTTACTATGTTGAACAAGATCATTAACTTTGATTACACTTTGAATAGAGTTAGGCAGTATTCTCTTGTCTACTATGTAAAACTCTCTCTTCCCTGCTGGATCTATTTTTATCTCTTCTAAATCATATTTTTCAGCTTCTTTTTTTTCTGTACCAATTTTCTTTTTATTAGTAATTTTCATTGCTTCTATCCCTCCACAAATATTTATACAAGTTTCTTATTTCTCTTAAATGCAGATAGTGTATTCTTAAAAAGCATAGCTACAGTCATTGGTCCTACCCCTCCAGGAACAGGAGTTATCCAGCTACATTTTGGAGCTACATTTTCAAAATCTACATCTCCAAAAAGTCCCTCTGCTGTTCTATTTATTCCTACATCAATGATAACAGCCCCATCTTTTACCATGTCAGCTTTTACAAATTTTGCTACTCCCATAGCTGCTACAATAATATCTGCCCCTTTTAATTTTTCAGCTAGATTTTTTGTTTTACTATTACATATAGTTACTGTTGCTCCCTCATTTATGAAAAATCCTGCCATAGGTTTCCCTACAATATTACTTCTTCCTATTATTACAACATCTTTTCCTTCTACTTCTAATTCATATCTTTTAAATAGTTCAACTATTCCAGAAGGAGTACAAGGTTTTATAGAGTTTTTATCTCCTAAGAAAAGTAACCCCATATTTTCTGGTTTAAATCCATCTACATCTTTTGAGAAAGCTATTGTTTCAACTACTTTTTTCTCATCTACATGTTTAGGAAGAGGAAGTTGTACTAAAATACCATCTACTTTTTCATCATTATTTAACTCTCTTATAACATTTAAAAGCTCTTCTTCAGTTACATTTTCAGGAAGATAATGTGCAAAACTTTCAAATCCTAACTCTGCACAACCTTTAATTTTAGAATTTACATATATTTTAGAAGCAGGATTTTCCCCTACTAAAACTATTGCCAATCCTGGAACTTTTCCTACCTTTTCTTTTATCCCTTTAAGCTCTTCTTTTATCTCCTCTTTTATCTGAGAAGAAGTCTTTTTTCCATCTAGTATCATTTAATTAAACTTATCTCCCTTTTTCAAAATATTACCATTTAAAATATCAGCTCCACTTAAAAGCTTTTTATTTTCTGGTTTAACCTCTGTAAGAATAACACTTCCATTACCAGTTTTTACAACTACACCTTTTCCTTTAATTGTATCTACAATCTCTCCAACTTCTCCATCTTCATACTTTTTGAAGTTTTCTTTTATTCCATAGATTTTGAAGATCTTATCATCTAACATAGTATAAGCACTTGGAAATGGATTCATTCCCCTTACCATATTAAAAATCTCTCTCTCTGTTAAATTCCAATTAATTTTACAATCCTCTTTTCTAAAAGGTTTTACAAATGTAGCTTCAGAGTGATTTTGAACTGTTCTTGGAGCTTCACCTTTCTCTATTAATTTAACTGCTTCTAGTAATTTTTCAGCTCCTATCTCCATCAATCTATCATGAAGAGTTAAGAATGTATCCTCATCAGTAATCTCTGTTTCACCAGTAAGAATAACATCTCCAGCATCTAACTCCTCAGCTATATACATTATACTTACCCCTGTTTTCTCCTCTCCATGTATCAAAGCAGCATTTATTGGAGCTGCCCCTCTATATTTTGGTAAAAGTGAAGAGTGAACGTTTATAATCCCTAATTTAGGTAGTTCTATTATCTCTTTTGGAATGATTTTTCCATAGGCAACAACTACTATTAAATCTGGATTTAACTCTTTTATAAGATTGTATATTTCCTCTGTCTTTAAACTATTTGGTTGATATACAGGGATATTATTAGCTAAAGCATACTCTTTTACAGGAGTATATTTTATCTTCTTCCCTCTCATATTAGGCTTATCAATTTTAGTGAAAGCTCCTATTATATCATACTCTTTATTTAAAATATCAAAACATGGAACTGCAAAATCTGGAGTTCCCATAAATAATATTCTCATTTAATCATCCTTTTTTTCTTTATTATTATCTTTATTTATATCTTCTACTATCTCAATAAAAGATTTTATATCCTTAAACTCCTTATATACTGAAGCAAATCTCACATAGGCAACTTGGTCAATTTTTTTCAATTTTTCCATTACCATCTCTCCAAGTTCCTTTGTTGTGATCTCAGCTTTTAAAGAGTTTTGAATATTTTTTTCAATTTCTAGAACAAATGTTTCTAAACTTTCTCTACTTATATTTCTCTTAACTGTAGCAGCGACAAGTCCTCTCATCAATTTATTTCTATCAAATTTGTCTCTTCTTTTATCTTTTTTTACAACATAAAGGGGAGTTTCCTCTACCTTTTCAAAAGTTGTAAATCTTTTTTCGCATTTAATACATTCACGACGTCTTTTGATTGAATACCCGTCCATAAACGATCTACTGTCAATTACTTTTGTATCTTCTGAATTACAAAATGGACACTTCATCTTCCTCACCTATACAGTTTCTTTTTTATTTATACACTCTATTACCTCAGCTGGTGTTTTACAAGCTAATAGCTCATTTCTAAACTCCTCTTCTCTTATAAGCCTTGATATTCTAGCTAATACTTTTAAATACACTTGACTATCTTTCATTGGAGAAGCAAAAACAAAAAATATGTTTACACTTTCATTGTCCAATGATTTAAAATCTATCTTATCTTTACTTATTCCGAAAGCTATTGTCAATCTATCAGCAGCATCAGTTTTAGCATGTGGAATTGCTACTCCCTTTCCAATTCCTGTACTACCTAGTTTTTCTCTTTCAATTAATGCTTTATAAATAACATTTTCTTCATTATGAACATCTGGAGAAACAGCAATAAGATCTGCTAGTTCCATTAAAACATCATCCTTATTTTTTGATTTTAATTTAAGAGATATTAAATCTTCTGACATATAATCAGTAATTTTTACAACATTGATCATTATTCTACCCCCATTAAATAATTTTTTAATTTAAATTCTGTTCCTAAATGAAAGTTTAAATATCTTTCAAAAAGGTGTGTTACATTTTTTATATCTTTTAAAGGATATTCGCCATTGATTATATCTTTTATCCTTTTATTAACAACTTTTTCAATTATCTCTTTCGCTATTTTATTAACTTTATATGAATACCTTTTCTCCTCTTGGAAAAATCCATTTCCTTCAAAGGAGAAAAATTCTCCAGCTCCTAAGCTAAAATTTAATCCCTCTTCTTTTATTAAAGTATACAAATAAAAGATGATTAAAATATAATTTTTTTTCATATCATTATTATCTTTTAAAAAATTCAGAGTTTTTTCAGTTATACTAAATAGAGTTTTTTTTCTATTATTTTCAACAAGTATTGAATTTAAAATAGATAGAAAATACAAACTAATATATAGATTCTCTATATTCTCTTTAATCTCTCTGTAAGCATCTAAAGTTAAAATATTAGTCAGTATAAAATTTTCTCCCTTTTTATAAAAGGTAAATTTTGAGAGAGTTAATATATCTGCTGAACTTTGTTCTCTGGTTTTGCTTTTTCTAATTCCCTTTAACAAAACACTTATCTTTCCAAAATTCTCTGTAAAAATCGTAATATATCTATCTGCCTCACCAAAATCTCTCTTATTTATTATAATTCCTCTACAATCAAATAGTTTCATTCCTCTAGTATGAACTCCTCTTTAGAAAAATTAGGATTTATCTTATACTTTTCTATCTTTATATCACCTATTTTTATATCTTTATCATATATTTCAAAAGATACAGGTAATAGGTATCCATCTACTTTACTAAATTTTTCAAATCTGATTTTTACTCCATCTTCTAAAATCAATTCTCCTATTTTAGAAGCATAGTATTTTTTTCTAAAATCTTCATTTTCCTTTTCCTGTTCAAAGATATAGTTTATAACCTTAATTATTCTATTTTCATCAGCATTTACCTTTTCATGTGTTACTTGTCCAAACAATGGTAAATACACTATTTTTTCATTTTGGTTGTAAATATATATCTCTCCCTTATTCAATTCAGGAATAACTATCTCTTTTTTAATCTTATCTGGGATTTGAAATTTAATATTATATTCTGTTTTTCTATTCTCTTTATTTAATATAATCTCCTCTTTTGTTAAAAATTCAAGAGTTTTAATATCTGAAATACTTTTTTCTTTAGATAAAGTTAATGTTGTCATCAATAAAAAAAGTAAGATTAATAATTTTTTCACTATTTCTCCTTTTCTTCCTTTGGAACTATTACAAGTACTTCATTTAGATTTAAAATATCTAAGTCTGTTTTTATCTTTATACTTCTAAAGATTTGGCTCTCATCTTGGTCAATTTCAGAGATATAACCTACATATAATCCCTTTGGATAGATCTCACTTATTCCAGAAGTATATACCTTTTCTCCTAATTGAAGCGTATTTTCAAAAGTGTTTGGCTCAAAATATAACTCTCCAGTCCCTTCGTCACTACCCTTAGCAATTCCAAGCATCTGACTTTCAGTTAAAACACTTAAATTGAAATTTTCTCCTGTAACCATATCAACTAAAGAGTAATCTTCATAAACTTTACCTATCTTTCCAATAAGTGTCTTTCCTGCTAAAACAATCATATTTTTTTGCATTCCATCTTTTGTCCCTAAATTTATATAAAATCTTTCATACAAATTACTAGGACTTCTAAAGTTTACCTTAGCTACCTTTAGATCTAAAGCTACTGTTTCTTTCATTTTAAGTAACTCTTGTAATCTTTTATTTTCTTCAGCTAGAGTCTTATTAAATTCTATTGCCATGTCTAGCTTTACATTTTCATTTTTTAATTTTCTATTTTCTTCTAAAATACGTTTATACTCTGTAACTGCATATGAAGTCTCTTTAAAATAGTTTCCTGTATTATATATAGTTCTTTGAATTGGAAAAAAAACTGTTCCAGCTTCATCTACTACATTATTAATTACACCTCTAAAAAAAAATAAAATTAAAATTATACAAATAAACAAAATAAGTATCTTTGTTTTTTTTCCTGAAGTTTTATCATTTTTTAACATTTAGCTAGTTCCTTTGCTATTTCAAGTGTCAATTTAGACATTTCAACTAAATCATCAATTTTGATATACTCCTCTGTTGTGTGTACTTTTGACATACCTACAGCTAGATTTATAGCAGTATACCCCTTTGCATTATAGACATTTGCATCACTTCCACCACCAGAAGATTTTAACTCACATTTTAAATTGATATTTTCACAAGCTTTTTTCAAGTGACTAATTATCTCTAAATTCTCATCTAATTTGAATCCTGCATAACCTTTCTTTACATTGTTTATTAATTGAGCTCCAAACTCCTTTGCAATCTCTTCAAAAATATCATTAGTCTCTTTTAATAGATTATCAAGTTTTTCACCATCAAAACTTCTAGCTTCATACATCATTGAGATTTCTGGCATAACAATATTTACAGCTTCTCCACCTTTTACTATACCAATATTTGAAGTTGTTTCCTTGTCAATTCTTCCTAATCTTAATTTTGATACAGCATGAGCAGCTACTGTAAAGGCATTTATTCCATCTTCTGGATTTATTCCTGCATGAGCTGGTTTACCAATGATTTTTATCTCTCCCTTTGCAGAATGAGGAGCTTGAACTATTGCCTCTCCTGGCTTTCCACTTGAATCAAGAATATATGCAAAATCTGGTGAATATTTTTCTATTTCAAAAGCTCTAGCACCACGTAGTCCTATCTCTTCAGCAATAGAGAAAACTACTATAATTTCTGGATGCTCAAGATTATTCTCTTTTATCACTCTAAGCATCTCTAAAATAGCAGCTATACCACCTTTATCATCTCCACCTAAAACAGAAGTTCCATCAGTTTTTACAATTTCATTTTCTATTATAGGAGTTACTTTTTCACAAGGTAATACTGTATCCATATGTGAACTAAAAAGAACTTTTTTCTTATTTGGAGCTCTTAATATTCCAACTATATTTCCACAATTTCCTCCATTTTCTTTTCCTGCATTATCTTCATAAACTTCTAACCCTAACTCTTTTAGTGTTTTTAAAAGATAATCTCCCATCTCTCTCTCTTTTAAAGATGGAGATGAAATTTTTACCATATCTATAAATCTAGAAGTTACCTTCTCTCTATTAACCATCGCTCCTCCTAATAATCCATTTTTTAATACTATCTTTCCTATAATTATAATATATTGTGCTTTTTTTGTAAAGTGTAAGTAGTATATTTTTCTAAATAATTGGAAAAGTATATCATTTTTTTATACTATCATCTTTTCTTCTATACTAAAAAACTACATTGTCTATCCTAGTTTCCTAAAATATCTAAATGTAGCTTAATTTTTATAATTTATTTATATTAATAAAAAAACACTGAAAAGAAAAAATTCTAATCAGTATTTTTCTAATTACTTCATATATTTTTTTATCTCATCCTTACTAAACTTAAATACAGGCATTCCACTTGAATAAGGAGCAAGATCATAAAGTGGAAATACAAATTTTACACTATCTCCTTCAAAATATATCACAGCATTTTTTATATTTACCTCTGGATTTTCAAAAAAGATAACTTCCTCTCCATTGATATTTTTTACTCTCTCTTTATTTTCAATAGCATCATTTATCTTCATCTCAAAATAACTTTGAGCATTATCGTTGAAGAAACTTTCAAAATTAATAAGCTTTAGATCTTTATCTAATAAATTATATGTTTCTAAAGTTGTATTTCCATGAGCTCCCCCAGTATAAGTATATCTTTTTACAACTATTGAAGTTATTCCAAAATCATTTTCTTTTACTTCATAACTCATCTCTGCTTCGTAAGGTACACTTGGTTTTATCTCTCCTGTACTTTCTAAAAGTTCATCAATTATAAGTCTAGCATTTTCCTGTAAAAAAAGATTGAAATAAGATATATCCTCACTTTGTACATTTAAAATTTGTGGGATAACTAAATTGTATTTATAATTATTTGTTGCTCCCTTATACTCTAACTTCTCAATTTCTTTCTCTTTTTCCTTTTCTTTTTCAATACCACAAGCTGTAAATAACAGCATTAACAATATTATTACTCCACTTAATTTTTTCATCCTTCATCACCCAATTATTTTATTACACCATATAATGTAATCTATTTTTCAAAAAAAGTCAAAAATAGTTTTTTCTAAAAATAAAAAAGCTATTTAAATTAATATAAAAAATATCAACTTAAATAGCTTATACTTTATTTTACTATTATCTCTCTATATGGTTGAATCTTATATTTTTCCATTGGTAATACTTGATAATTTACTTTTTCAAAATCTATCTTTTTCAGATCTATCTTTCTTATCTCACTATTGTACATAGTTCTATAATAAAACTCTCTATCTGTTTGGTTAATTGCAGTAGTCCATTGTGTTGCACTCTCCAACTCTTTTGGAACATCTTTTTTATTTTGATACTCAATTCCTATTGGAATATCAAAATTATTCAATATTTGAAAAGCTTGTGTCACTCCTTTATAACCATCCTCTGGTGTTGGAGTGCTACTTAGATAGAAGAAAGCTCTTACAAATCTTGATGGTGGAGTTATATCCCCTGGTAATCCCAAAGCCCCTGCTCCCATTCCAAATGAAAATAATTTTTGTCCATTGCCATCATAAGTAGCTACACTTCCTGGACGTAGATGAACATAGTTATTTAAATTAGTTGTTTGCCATTGAAAATCTGGTGAGTTTGTTACAACTCCAACTTTATTATCGTATATTTTTACTTCCCCATTATTTACTATCTCGATAACTATATTATTTCCCTTAGCATCTGATACTCTCCAGTGAGCAGTTGGTGAAACACTTCCATCAGCAAATACCATAACAGGTACTATTCTTATCTTATTAATGTTTTCTCTTACCTCATCTACTGTTGAAAAGTTAGATAACATCCAGCTTACTAAATTCATATCTGTTATAGATTCATTAGCTTTCTCTGGTAGATATTTTGATAAACTTCCATAATGCGGAAAGAAAAACATTCCAGCACTTAACCCTGCCTCATTAACTCCCTCACCAATGTAACTATCATCTACTAAAGAAGCTCCTACAAAACCATAGTGTCCTTTCCAAGAATAACCATTTTTACTATCAGGCATTATAGCTTGATATTTATAATCTCTTGGAGAGATAATAATATTACTTTTTAAAGCACTTTCTCCCCACTCAATTGTTCTTGCTTGTATCTGTTTATTATCCTTAGTTTTCAAAGTGATTCCAGTACAAGCTTCACTAATTTTTGCAGTTAAAAGCATAATACAACCTAATATTCCTATATATTTTAGCATTCCTTTTCTCCTTTCAAATTTATTCATTTACTATCTCTATTCAAAATTATTTTTCTTTTCCTTTATTTATAATTTGATTAGATAGTATGGAGATAGTAGAGAATCTAAAAGAGGTTCTATTCCTAAAAAGCTTTTAAATTTTTCATATTCATTAAATCTTCTTTTTAGTGATTCTGTATTTATCTTATCTTTTATTCCTCTAATTAAGATATTTTTAGGAGTATGTTCCATATCAATAAACTCCATTACCTGTGTTTTATATCCACATAATTCTAAAGCTTGTGCTCTAAAAGCATCTGTTGCTAAAGATGTATATTTCTCAAATAGTATTCCATGTTTTCCTATTGGCATCTCTTTATCAAAAAACTTACTATTTTTAGTGTTACTCATCTTTTCATTAAACTCATGTTGACAACAAGGTACTGCTAATATAGCCTTAGCATTTAACTCTAATCCCTTTAAAAGAGCATAATCAGTAGCATTATTACAAGCATGAAGAGAGAAGATAATATCTACATTTTGTAATTTATCAAAATCTTTTATATTTCCAGTAAGGAACTCTAAATTTTCACACTTTAACTCTTTGGCAATATCATTACATTTTTTCATTACATCTTTCTTTAGATCTAATCCTATTATCTCAAAAGTAAAGTTTTTAATATCTTTTAAATAATAATGAAGAGCAAAAGTTAAATATGATTTTCCACAACCAAAATCAACAAATTTTATGTGATCTCCTATTAATTTTTTGTTTTGTAACTCTCTAATAGTATCATCTATAAATTCAAGATATTTGTTAATCTGTCTAAACTTATCATAACTATTTTTAAATACCTTTCCATCTTCTCCCATAACCCCTAATTTAATTAAAAATGGTACTGGAGTTCCATCTTCTATTAGATAGTTTTTCTTTTTATTGTGATCTAAATCTTTTAATACTTTTGTATTTTCACTTTTCTTTAAGTTAAAATCTTGCTTTCCCTTTAAAATTTGATAATCTGCTCCATTGACAGAGATTAAAAGTTGTTTAAATTTTTCTAAAATATCTGAAATTTTAACCATAGCTGAAGCAAAACATATATTTTCATGGTAAGCTTTTTTATCTTTAAACTCTTCAAATTGTATAAAAATCTCTTCTTTTATACGTACAGGTTTTAAATTAACCTTTGTATACTCAGATTTTTTATCCACTGGACTTGAAGCAATAGCTTTTATAAATATATTTTTTCTATACTATCTTTAAAAATATTTTCTATATATTCTTTATTTACTTTCATTTCTACCTCTCTTGTTTTATTTTAAATTCTTTAACTTATACTTAAATATTACCATAGTGAGAATAATATGTCCATTATTTGATTGACAAAAGAAATAAATTATGTTATATATTTAATATAGGGTATAGGGGTATAATGTATAAGGAGGAAATTTATGAATATAAAAGAGTATGATGTCTTAAATCTTGGGTGTGCTGGATGTGCTGCCAAAATTCAATATGAGGGAAGTTTAATAACTGGTGTTATCAACAGTAATCTAGATCTTCAAAAGAAAAAGATGACCCTTGAAGTTGAAAAAGATTTTGACGAAGATAACTTTTTAGAAAAAATCAATAAAATTGCTGATAAATTAGAGCCTGGAACAAAAATTCAAAAAAAATCTATGGAGAAAACAAAAATCTACTCTATTGAAAATCTACACTGTGCTGGGTGTGCTGCTAAGATTCAAAGCAGCATCACTAATCTACCTGAAGTTGAAAATTGTAATGTAGATATCTATAAAAATCAGATTACTATCGAATTAAAAAGCAGTGTTGATGATGAGTTCTTTGATAGAATAAACACTATTGCTGATAAAATTGAGCCTGGTACTAAGTTTATTAAAATCAATGATGACGATGATGAGATAGATTCAGAAAAAAGAGCTTTAGAAATAGCTCAAGAGGAAGCAAAGGAGAAAAGAGAGAAACTCCTTCTTACAATTGGAGCTATTTTATTTGTTGTCTCTATCTTTTTAAAACCTTTACCTAATATAAGGTTAGCTGTTTCAATTATTGCTTATTTAATTTTAGGTGGAGATGTTGTTGTAAAATCATTTAAAAATATCACTAAAGGTAATTTCTTAGATGAAAACTTCCTAATGACAATAGCTACTTTTGGAGCTTTCTATTTAGGTGAGACTATGGAAGCTGTGGGAGTTATGTTATTCTATAAAGTAGGAGAGTATTTCCAAGAATCAGCAGTTAAAAGTTCAAGAAAATCTATTGAAAAGCTTATGGATATTAAACCTGAATTTGCTAATATTAGAAATGAGAAAAATGAGCTTGTTCAAGTCTCTCCTAAAAAATTAAAGATAGGAGATACTATAATTGTTAAAGCTGGAGAAAAAGTTCCAGTAGATGGAACTGTTATAAAAGGTGAAAGCAGTTTAAATACAGCTGCATTAACTGGGGAATCATTACCTGTTGATGTAAGTGTAGGAAGTGAAATTTTAAGTGGTAGCTTAAATGGTTCTGGAGTTTTAGAAGTAAAAGTAACTAAGCTTTTCTCTGATTCAACTGTTAGCAAAATTATTGAAATGGTTGAAAATGCTAGCAATAAAAAAGCTGAGTCAGAAAAATTTATTACAAAGTTTGCTAGATATTATACTCCAATAGTTGTTTTTACTGCTATAATAGTTGGAATTATTCTTCCTCTATTCTTAGGAAACTTTAATATTTGGTTTGGAAGAGCGTTGATATTCTTAGTTATCTCTTGTCCATGTGCTTTAGTGCTTTCTGTTCCTCTAACTTTCTTTAGTAGTATTGGAAATGCCTCAAAGAAAGGTATTCTTATTAAAGGTGGAAACTACTTAGAAACATTGACTTCTATCAATAGTATTGTATTTGATAAAACTGGTACTTTAACTAAAGGAAAATTTAAAATTGATAAGTTAGAGCCTATTAACTGCAATGAAGATAAACTTTTAGAAACTGCTAAAATTGGAGAGTTTTACTCTACTCACCCAATTGGAAAAGCAATTTTAAATTATGGTTCTGTTAAAATTGATGAAGACTATATTGAAGGATATAAAGAGATCTCTGGATTAGGAGTTCTTTCATACTATGAGGGAAAAATTATCCTTATTGGAAACTACAAGATGATGAAAGAATACAGTATAGATGCTGAAGAAAAACATTATGCTGGAACTGTGTTATATGTTGCTGAAGATAGTGAATTCTTAGGATATATCTATATTTCAGATGAGATTAAAGAGGATTCATTGGTTACTATAAATTCTTTAAAAAAATTAGGTATTGAAAGCTATATGCTAACAGGAGATAGTAAACTTATTGGAGAGGTTGTTGGTGAAAATTTAGCAATTAAAAAAGAAAATATTTTTACTCAACTTTTACCACAAGATAAGGTTACAAAATTTGAAGAGATTAAAAATAGCAATAATGGTAAGGTTGCTTTTGTTGGAGATGGTGTAAATGATGCTCCAGTTCTTTCTCTAGCTGATATAGGAATTGCTATGGGAGGAGTTGGAAGTGATATAGCTATTGAAGCTGCTGATGTTGTTTTAATGAAAGATGAACCATCTAAGATTGTAGAACTTTTAGAGATAGCAAAACAAAATAAGAAAGTGGTTATTCAAAATATAACATTTGCTCTTGGAATAAAGATTATTGTTATGATTTTAGGAGTTCTTGGTTTTGCTAATATGTGGATGGCTATTTTCTCTGATGTTGGGGTATCTCTTTTAGCTGTGCTTAATGCTTCTTTTGGAACAAGAAGAAGATTCCAAAAGTAGAGGAGTGCAAACGACTACTACTTTTGAGACGCAGAAACAGAGTTTCTGCGATCCTTAATTTTCTTTTTAAGCTCAGTTCTCTAGCACGTCGCTAGGTTTTGACAAAGTCCCTTTGCATTTAGCGATTACTAGTCAAGTTAAATTATCAAAACTTATATTTTAAATAAAGGAAAGAAAAAATAAATTATAGTTAAAAAAAACTGCTGAAATTGATAATAAAATTTCAGCAGTTTTATTTTTACTTATTATATTCTTCCAATGCTCTTCTTAAAACTATCATCGCATTTTCAATATCATCTACATTTGTACAGAAAGAGAATCTAACCTCTTGTTCTCCCTTTCCTTCTGTTTGATAGAATCCAGGTCCTGGAGCTATTAAAAGTGTCTTTCCTTCATATGAGTAGTCAGTCAAAAGCCACTTAGCAAATTTCTCAGCATTATCAACTGGAAGTTTAGCAAAAATATAAAATGCTCCCTCTGGCTTTGAACAAACTACACCAGGTATTCTTTTTAAATATCCATATAGAAGATCCCTTCTACTTTTATATTTCATCTTTACATCTTCTATATAGTTTTCCATAGTGTTTATCAAGTTTGCTGCTGCATGTTGCTCTATTGTTGATACACACAATCTAGCTTGACAGAATTTTAAAATATAGTTCATAAGTTCATGATTTTTACTAGCTATTAAACCTATTCTAGCTCCACAAGCACTATAGTGTTTTGAAATGCTATCTACCAATACAACTCTATCCTTTAAATTTTCAAAATTCATAATAGATGTATATGGAATATCATCATATACAAACTGTCTATAAACCTCATCTGCTATAATATATAAATCATGTTTTATAGCTAACTCACCTATCATTTTTATCTCATCAGCAGTATAAACTGTTCCTGTTGGGTTTACTGGGTTAGAAAACATAATAGCCTTTGTTTTTGGAGTTATTAAACTTTCTAGCTCCTCTTTAGATGGTAAGTGAAAATTATTTTCTATACATGTAGGAATAGGTTTTACTCTTGCTCCTGAAAATATAGAAAAACTAGAATAGTTTGAATAGAAAGGTTCTGGAACTAATACTTCATCCCCTTCATTACATATACACATTAAAGTGAATAGTATTGCTTCACTTCCCCCTTGTGTTATTAAGATATCCTCTTTTTCTAAATTTATTCCACTCATTTTATAACTTTTTACAAAACTTTCTATCAGTTGTGGAATCCCTCTTGAATCTGAATATGTTACTATTTTCTCCTTGTAGCTATGCAGACCTTCAAAGAACGAATCAGGAGTAACTATGTTAGGTTGTCCTATATTTAGCTTATATACTTTAATTCCTTTTTTAGCTGCTTCATCTGCAAGGGGAATCAACTTTCTTATTGGTGAAAAATTCATTTCTAATGCTCTATTTGATATGTTCATACTCTGTCCCCTCCATTATTTTTATTTTATTAACTTTTTTCATTTTATCATATATATCAAAAAAATTCTATAAAAATTATACACTAATACTAAATAAGTAATTAATAATATATATTCTAGTCCTCCAAGGTTAAATAAAAAGTACTTATTGGAATAAAGAAAGTTATATAAAACATGTATTTACAATCCTCCAAGGTTAAATAAAAAGCTGCAAGAAATTGAAATCCATGTTCTATTTTATGTTCATTTACAATCCTCCAAGGTTAAATAAAAAGAAGCTGGGAAACCTACTTATTTAGGAGTTAGAGATAAATTTACAATCCTCCAAGGTTAAATAAAAAGTCAGAAATAGAAATGTTGATATTAGATTTTTATCCAAATTTACAATCCTCCAAGGTTAAATAAAAAGTCCATTAGCTTGTTATAAAAAATATAATGGTTATTTATTTACAATCCTCCAAGGTTAAATAAAAAGTCCAATAGTAGAAATGTCTACTCTAACATCTATAATATTTACAATCCTCCAAGGTTAAATAAAAAGTCCAATAGTAGAAATGTCTACTCTAACATCTATAATATTTACAATCCTCCAAGGTTAAATAAAAAGTAATGGAATAATAAAAAGATGTTTATATATATCCATATTTACAATCCTCCAAGGTTAAATAAAAAGTATCACGAGAAATGATGTGTTCGATGAAATTGAAGTATTTACAATCCTCCAAGGTTAAATAAAAAGAACATAATCATCTATTAAATTTAAATTAACTCCACTATTTACAATCCTCCAAGGTTAAATAAAAAGATAAGTGATTTTTATAGCTTCCATATCCCTATATTTATTTACAATCCTCCAAGGTTAAATAAAAAGAATAAAATTTTGAATGTAATCTATCAATATCTTTTTCATTTACAATCCTCCAAGGTTAAATAAAAAGATTAAGAATAAGGATGATATAAATGAAACTTTAAGAATTTACAATCCTCCAAGGTTAAATAAAAAGCCTTTTTTACATTTTTAAAAAAAGTTGATTGAGTGTTATTTACAATCCTCCAAGGTTAAATAAAAAGTTTTTAAGTTTTTAAGTTTTCCGATACTTTTAACTTATTTACAATCCTCCAAGGTTAAATAAAAAGCTCACGGAGAAATGTTCTACGGAACTGTTAATAACAAATTTACAATCCTCCAAGGTTAAATAAAAAGCCTTTTTTACATTTTTAAAAAAAGTTGATTGAGTGTTATTTACAATCCTCCAAGGTTAAATAAAAAGTGAATTTGCTCAAAATAAAAGATTAATTTTATTATAATTTACAATCCTCCAAGGTTAAATAAAAAGTTTCTTTAGACCCAAGTAAATTATAAAACATTTCACTATTTACAATCCTCCAAGGTTAAATAAAAAGATCAAATATATTCTATACTGATAGAATAGGTGCAGTATTTACAATCCTCCAAGGTTAAATAAAAAGTCAATACAACAACATCAGGAAAATCTTCAATATACTATTTACAATCCTCCAAGGTTAAATAAAAAGTTTATTCACCTACATTCAGTGATAGAATAGGAAGAATTTACAATCCTCCAAGGTTAAATAAAAAGCTTTGTAGGATACGCTATAGGATCAATAATATTCTTATTTACAATCCTCCAAGGTTAAATAAAAAGTTTATACAAATCAATATTTTTTCAAATTCTGACGGTATTTACAATCCTCCAAGGTTAAATAAAAAGCAAATTTTATATTTTATGATAGTATATAGGTGTGAATTTACAATCCTCCAAGGTTAAATAAAAAGAGACATTTTAATCAGTATGAAAAAAACTCTCTAGTTATTTACAATCCTCCAAGGTTAAATAAAAAGGAAAAGAAGATAGCTACTTGGAAATATAGAGATAATATTTACAATCCTCCAAGGTTAAATAAAAAGTTTTGTTAAAACTGCATTTGTAAGTCTGTTGACAATATTTACAATCCTCCAAGGTTAAATAAAAAGCAGGTCATATAGGTCAAGAATACAAAACTATAAAAATTTACAATCCTCCAAGGTTAAATAAAAAGATAAAGGTATAATTATTTTAACAATATGAATAAGTTATTTACAATCCTCCAAGGTTAAATAAAAAGCTTTCTTCAATTTCTTCTTCTGAGATTAAATTCTTTATTTACAATCCTCCAAGGTTAAATAAAAAGGTAGATAAAAAATATCCAATCACATATAAAAATGTAATTTACAATCCTCCAAGGTTAAATAAAAAGAAAATCGGACAAAATCGGACAGTATAACGGCACCAAAATTTACAATCCTCCAAGGTTAAATAAAAAGGGAAAGACTTATATTAATTTCATTCTAGCAGTACCAATTTACAATCCTCCAAGGTTAAATAAAAAGCTAAAATGTGCATACATTTTGTGCATTGCTTTTACGATTTACAATCCTCCAAGGTTAAATAAAAAGTTCTTTTTTTATAGATTTTATATCAATAAAAGTTTCATTTACAATCCTCCAAGGTTAAATAAAAAGTAGTACTATTTTTACAGGAAGTACTTCTGCTGCTGCATTTACAATCCTCCAAGGTTAAATAAAAAGTCGTTAGTTCTTACTGTCATTTTCTTAGTGAAGTATATTTACAATCCTCCAAGGTTAAATAAAAAGTCAGCAAAGAAGAAATTGAAAACAGTACAGGTGATGAATTTACAATCCTCCAAGGTTAAATAAAAAGTATTTCAAAAAGTCAATAGAATTTTGAAATAAAAAAATTTACAATCCTCCAAGGTTAAATAAAAAGGCTTGAGATGCTTTTAATTGTGCTTCAACTGTAAATAATTTACAATCCTCCAAGGTTAAATAAAAAGTTTTCAATCTGTTTATGATAAGGTTGTAGCTAAGTAATTTACAATCCTCCAAGGTTAAATAAAAAGTATATTCGTTTCTGAAGAGGAGTATAAGATAGAAAAATTTACAATCCTCCAAGGTTAAATAAAAAGCTGAAATTCAGAAAGTGCTAGAAAAAAAGAAAAAATAATTTACAATCCTCCAAGGTTAAATAAAAAGTAACACACTAACTATCTTTTGTCTTATAATACTCTCTTTTATAATTTTTGTCCATCTGAATTTTTATAAAAAAAAATTTATACTAATTCTATTTTAAAATAAAAAATATACTTAAAAAATCTAAAAATTAAAGCTATTTGTCTATACATAAACTTTTTCACATTATGAGAAATCGACAATAAAAAACCCACTACTTTTATAGTGGGCATTTTTTAATTTTTATCTATCTTTCTTTTTAAAAATTCCATTAAGCATCAATGCTAATGCTCCATCTCCAACCACATTACAAGCAGTTCCAAAACTATCTTGTAGAGCAAATATTGTAAGCATTAATCCTGTTCCCTCTTCATTAAATCCAAGTACTGAAATTATTATCCCTAGAGATGCCATTACTGTTCCACCTGGCACTCCTGGAGCTCCAACTGCAAAGATTCCAAGTAAAATAATAAACAATATCATTGTTCCTAGTGAAGGAATTTGTCCATATAATATTTTTGAAACTGTCATAACAAAGAAAACCTCTGTTAATACAGATCCACATAGGTGAATAGTTGATCCTAAAGGAACAGCAAAATCTGCTATATCTTCATCTAAAGCTCCTGATTTTTTAGCACAACTTAAAGCTACTGGTAGTGTTGCTGCTGAAGACATTGTTCCTACTGCTGTAAGATATGCTGGTCCATAGCTTTTTAATAGTTTTAAAGGATTTTTCCCTGAAATAATTCCACCTAATGTATATAGAACAGTTAACCAAATAAAGTGTCCTATTAAAACTATAATAATTACCTTTAAGAATACTGGGAATTGTTTTATAATCTCTCCTTCATATGCTAATGTTGTAAATGTTGAAGCTATAAAAAATGGTAATATTGGAATTATAATTTTATAAACTATTTTCAACATTATATTATTTAATTCATCTAACAGTTTTTCAAAAGTTTTTGATTCTGTCCATACAACTGCTAATCCTAAAAATAGTGCTAAAACCAATGCTGTCATTACTGAAAAAACAGGTGGTATTTCCACTTTAAATATCAATTTTGGAATTATATTTTTTACTATATCAGATTTTGCAGCAATATTTAACTTAGGAATAATCATATATCCTGCTGTCATAGATAACAGAGCTGCTCCAACAGATGATAGATATGCCATCATCAACATTGTTCCCAACATTTTACTTGCATTTGCTTTCATTTTAGTTATTGCAGGTGCTATAAATCCTAGAATAATAAGTGGTATTGTAAAGTTTATTACCTGTCCAAGTATAAATTTTATAGTGTTTATTACTCCTATTACATTTTGAGCTGTTTCTTGACTAACACCACCTATTTTTGCATCTAAGGAATAACCTAAAATTAATCCTACAAATACTCCTAAAAGTAACTTAAATATCAAACTTTCTCTCAATTTTGCCATAATAATTCCCTCACTTTTATTTTTTTATTTTTTTAGTCAACAATATTTATTTTAGAATATAGCACATTTAAATAATTAAATCAATTTTATTTTAAAAATTTTTCAAAAACTTTTTTCAAAAAAAATAGAGAGATAGATAAAATTCTACCTCTCCATATTTTTTAGATTATTTAATTATCTTCTATATTTTATAAATTTAGATATTTGTATTATTAGTGTTGGAACAAATGCAAGTCCATATATTGTAAATAGTTCATTTGTTGTTAAAGGAACTACTTGGAAAATAGTATGGAATGCAGGTACTAATAATATTGTATTCAATAGAACAAATCCTATAACAAAAGCTATTATAGAGAATTTATTTGAAAATACTCCAAGTCCAAATACTGATGTTCCACCTCTACAATTAAATCCATGGAATAATCTTGCTAGACATAAAACACTAAATGCTATTGTACTTGCTTTTAATGCATCATTATCTTTATATCCAATATAGAATCCTATCATAACAAATAGTGCTATTAAAATTCCTTCAATTAGAATTTTTCCTGAAAGTTTTTTAGTTAAAATAGGCTCTTTAGGATTACGTGGTTTCTCTGTAAGTACATCTCCATGTGATGGCTCCATTCCTATTGCTATTGCTGGCAAACTATCTGTTAATAGATTGATAAATAGTAGATGCACTGGTGCAAATATCACTGGAAGCCCTACTAATGAAGAGTATAATACTGCTAAGATTCCAGCTGTATTTCCTGATAGTAAAAATCTAATTGAGTTTTTAATATTAGCATAGATATTTCTACCTGTTGTCACAGCTTTTACTATTGTTGAGAAGTTATCATCTGTAAGTATCATAGATGCAGCATCTTTTGATACCTCTGTTCCTGTAATTCCCATTGCAATTCCTATATCTGCTCTTTTTAAAGCTGGAGCATCATTTACTCCATCTCCTGTCATTGCACAGATCTTACCTAATCTTTGCCAAGCAGTTACTATTCTTATCTTGTGTTCTGGAGATACTCTTGCATATACAGAAGTAGAAGCAACTTTTTCTAATAACTCATCATCAGAAAGTTTTTCAACATCCACACCTTCCATTACATTATCTCCATTTTTATAGATACCAATCTCTTTAGCTATTGCTGTAGCTGTTATTTTGTGGTCTCCTGTTATCATAACTGGTTTAATTCCAGCAGTTAAACATTTTGCTACTGCTTCTTTAGATTCCTCTCTTGGTGGATCTATCATAGCTGTTAAACCAATAAAGATAAAGTTATCTTCATCTTCTCTTGTTATCTCTTTTTCACTTTCTAATACTTGATAAGCAAAAGTTAAAACTCTCAATCCAGTTTGAGCAAACTCCATATTAACTTTTTCAATATTTTTAATATCTTCAGAAGTTATATCTCTTACCTCTCCATTAACTAATATTTTTTTAGCTTTTGGTAAAACAGAGTCTAAAGCTCCTTTAGTAAACATCATTATTTTTCCATCTATATTATGCACTGTACTCATAAGTTTTCTATCTGAATCAAATGGAATCTCTGAAATACGTGGATATCTATTTTTTAACTCTTTTCCAGATTGATTATAGTGGATTTCTGAAAGATTTACTAAAGCTATCTCTGTCGGATCTCCTATTTCACTAGTTGCATCATTACATAAAATAGCCTCTTTTATTAATAAACTTTCTCCTATTCCATTAGCATTTAAATCTTTTTCATTAAATACTTCATTATTGATATAAACTTTTTTTACAGTCATCTTATTTTGTGTAAGTGTTCCTGTTTTATCTGAACATATTACTGATACACAACCTAATGATTCAACTGATTTTAGATTTTTAATAATTGCATTTTCCTTTGACAATTTTTGAGTTCCAATAGCTAGAACTATTGTAACTATTGAACTTAGAGCTTCAGGAATAGCAGCAACAGCCAATGCAACTGCAAACATAAGTGAATCAAGAAGTTTTACTCCATGAAGAATATTTATTCCAAATACAAGAATACATAGTATAATAATTCCTATTGATAATTTTTTACCGAAGTTATCTAATGAAACTTGTAATGGTGTTTGTTTCTCTTTTGTTGCCTCTAATAAGCTTGCTATCTTTCCAAGCTCTGTTTTCATTCCAGTAGTAGTTACTAAAATAACCCCTCTACCATAACTAACTAAGCTACCTGAGAATACCATGTTCTTTTGATCTCCAAGAGCTAACTCATCTTTATCTATCACTGAACTTATCTTTTCTACTCCCTCTGATTCTCCAGTTAGTGAGCTTTCATTAATAAGAAGTGAGAAACTTTCTATAACTCTTCCATCTGCTGGAACAACATCCCCAGCTTCAACAAAAACAATATCTCCAGGTACTAAGTATTTAGATAAAACCTCTACCTTTTCTCCATCTCTTAAAACTTTAGATTTAGGAGCAGATAGATTTTTTAAACTACTTATAGACTCTTCAGCTTTTAAGTGTTGAACTGTTCCTAATATTGCGTTGATAATTATAACAACTAAAATTACAACAGCACTTTCCACATTTCCAGAGATAATAGAGATAATTGATGCAATAATCAATATAATTACTAGAAAATCTTTAAATTGAGAGATAAAAACTTGCATTGTACTCAATTTTTTCTCTTCATTTAACTGGTTATAACCATATTTTTCAATAGCTATCTCTACTTCACCAGTTGTCAATCCAGTTTCCTTGCTGTTTAACTTGCTCAATACCTCCTCTTTTGTCATAGCAAAATAATTTTTCATAAAATCCTCCTATTGTGTATATTCTAAATGTTTTTACTTTTCTTTTAATTTTAGATAAAAAAAAGACTTCTGATATAGAGATTATAAAAACTCTATATCAAAAGTCTTGTTACCATTCAGGTATATAGTACCAGATAGCCCGTGGCTTCGTGATGTTGATACTATAATTTTTAACTACTCCCTTTTAATATATTGATATGATATATTAAAAAATAACTTTTGTCAATAAAATTTAAAAAATTTTATCTTCCCCAAGTATCTGTATTTTTATTCCAAGATGATGCTATTTCAGCTTCCTCTTCAGTAAGATATTTTTCTTCTCTTGCAAGTTCTATTAATGCAGTGAAGTTAGATAGAGATTCCCAAGGAATGTTGTTTGCTGCAAAGTTTTTAAATGCTTTGTCAAATTCATAAGAGAATATAGAAACTACTTCTACAGATGCAGCTCCTTCATTTCTAGCAGCTTCAACAGCTTTTATAGAACTTCCTCCTGTTGAAATAAGGTCTTCTATAACAATTACTCTTTTTCCAGTAAAGTCTGCTCCTTCAATTTGTCTTCCAGCTCCGTGATCTTTCTTTTCTCCTCTGATGTAACTCATAGGTTTATTCATTTCAGCAGCTATAAATGCAGCCCAAGGGATTCCTGCTGTTGCAGTTCCTGCTACTACATCAAATTCTTTTTCAGAAAGTTTTTTAACAAAAGCATCTACAACAACTTTTCTTTCTGCTGGGTATCCTATCATTTTTCTATTGTCACAGTATATTGGACTTTTAATTCCTGATACAAATGTAAATGGTTCTTTTACGTTTAATCTAACTGCTCCTGTTCCTAATAATGATTTTGCGATATCTTTCTCTCTACTCATAATATTTTACTTCCCTCCCGTGTATTCCATTAAAATTACCTTTATTATATACTATCTCTCCTCTTAGGATAGTTGTAAGCACTCTTCCACCTCTGTTACAATTTTCAAAAGGTGTCCAATTAGCTTTTGTTATAACCTTATCATCTTTTATTGGAGAGTTATCATTTATATCAACAATAACTAAATCTCCATCATATCCAACTGCTATATCCCCTTTATTTTTTATTTTAAAGATTTTAGCTGGATTTTTACACATAACTTCTATCAATCTTTCAAAAGTTATTCTATTTTCCTTTACTCCACTTAACATCATTTCCAATGAGTTTTCTACACTTGGAACTCCATATGTTAATTTAGCAAGTTTCTCTTCTATTAAATGAGGAGCATGATCTGTTCCTATACTATCTAGTGTTCCATCTGCTAATGCTTTCCATAGAGCTTCATTATCTGATTTCTCTTTTAATTCAGGCTTCATTCTTAAAAGCATTTTACTTCTCTCAGTTGCATTTACATCATCAACATTTAAGAATAGATGGTGTGGTGTTACCTCTCCAAAAACCTTTACTCCTTCAGCTTTCGCTTGTTTTAAAAGCTCAATCTCACTAGCTTTAGAAAGGTGGCATAGATAAAGCTCTTTATCATATTTTTTGCAAAATTCAATAGCTTTTTCTACCATTCCTTCTTCAGCATGAACAGAGATTATTTTTGATTCTCTAAAGATATTTTCAACAACTTTTTCATCTTCTATAAGCATATCTCCTGTTGACATATTTAAAAAGATTTTTGTTGAAGCAACTTTATCTAAAACTTTCTTTATCTCTTCACTATTATCTTTTTTACTTCCACCAAAATGGAATCCATAATCTACATATGATCTTCCAATCATCATATCTTTCTTATCCATTAAAGCTTTCTCTGTAACTGTTACAGGGATAGTATTTGGCATATCTATGAAAGTAGTTACTCCACCTCTTGCACATGCCTTACTTCCACTTGTAAAGTCCTCTTTATGAGTAAGTCCAGGATCTCTCATATGTGTATGAACATCTATTATTCCAGGAAGAACATAGTTAGATTGTGCATCAACTATCTCATGTCCATCCACTTGAATATTTTCATCTATTTTTGTAATAACTCCATCTTCTATAAGAATATCTCTTATAATCTCTTGATTATTTTCTACTACTAGTTTACAGTTTTTAACTAGCATAATCCTGCCTCTTTCATTCCTTCTTCAATTTCTTGAGCTACTAATTTAGCTGCATTTGCAGGATCTTCATTTTTAGTTATAGGTCTTCCTACTACCAAGAAGTCACATCCATTCATTATAGCATCTTTTGGAGTCATTATTCTTTCTTGATCATTTGTTGCTGACCATCTTGGTCTTACACCTGGACATACAGTTTTAAAGTTAGCTCCACAAGCTTCTTTTATTAATTTTGCTTCCCAAGGAGAACATACTACTCCATCAAGTCCAGCTTCTTTTCCTAATTTTGCCCAATTTAGAGCTAAATCTGATAGTGATAGTGTAGATTTAAATGTTTCTTCTACATCTGCAGCTGATAAGCTTGTAAGTACAGTAACTCCGATTACTACGTTATTAGGATTTACTTTTTTAACTTCTTCAACTACTTTAGACATCATTTTTCTTCCACCACTAGCATGTACGTTAAACATAAATACATCTTGTTTAGCAGCAAAAACTGATGCCATTGCTGTTGTATTTGGAATGTCGTGGAATTTTAAATCAAGGAATATTTTTTTACCTTTACTTCTTAAATATTCAATCATCTCTCCTTTTGAGTTAAGGAAAAGTTCTAGTCCAACTTTATAGAAAGTAGCTCCATCACCAATTTTTTCTACTAACTCTTTTGCTGCTTCCATTGTAGGAAAATCTAAAGCGATTATCATTCTATCTTTTGCATTTATCATTTCTCTTTCCTCCTAAATTTTTCTATATTATTATCTATGTGCTATTCCAACTAGTTCACTAATATTTTCAATTCCATTTTCTTCACAATATTTTTGTAATCCCTCTGCTACTTCTACTGGTAACATTGGATTTGAGAAGATTCCTGTTCCTAGTGATACCATTGAAGCTCCTGCCATTATAAACTCAAGAGCATCTTCAACACTTGAGATCCCTCCCATTCCAATAATAGGAATATTTACTGCTTTATATACTTGATATACCATTCTTACTGCAACTGGTTTTACAGCTGGTCCAGAAAATCCTCCAAATGTATTTCCTAATAGAGGTTTTTTAGTTTTAAGATCAATTACCATTCCTAAAAGTGTATTGATAAGTGATACTGCATCTGCTCCATTCTCTTCTACTATTTTTGCTATTCCAGCTATATCTGTTACGTTTGGAGAAAGTTTTACTACTAGAGGTTTTGTAGTAACTTTTCTTACCTCTCTTGTAACTCTTGCAGCAACTTCTGGATTAGCTCCAAATGCCATTCCTCCATCTTTTACATTTGGACAAGAGATATTTAATTCAAGTATAGCTATCTCTTTTATCTTATCAGCTCTTTTAGCTATCTCTACATACTCTTCAACTGTTTTTCCATTGATATTAGCTATTATATTTGTTGTTATTCCAGCAGCTTTCATCTCTGGTAAAATATGGCTTTCAAAATACTCTATTCCTGGATTTTCTAATCCTACACAGTTTAACATTCCTGCTGGAGTTTCAGCTATTCTTGTCCCATAGTTTCCATCTCTAGCTTCTAATGTTAATCCTTTTATTCCAATTCCTCCTAATATGTTAGGATCAAAGTAATCTCTATACTCAAGTCCAAATCCAAAGCACCCTGAAGATGTAACTATTGGATTTTTAAAATCTACTCCTAAAAATTTAGTTTGTAATCTATTCATTTTCTTCCTCCAAAATCCTCTAATTAATTACCACAACAAGTTTCTGTTTTTTCAACTGGATCTAAATCAACTATTGTTTCAGCTTTAAATACTGGTCCATCATGACATACTTTTTTCATTCCAACTTTAGTTTTAATTGAGCATCCTACACAAGCTTTTACTCCACATGCCATTCTTTCCTCTAGTGAAACTTCACACTCTGTATTGTATTTATCTGAAGTTTTTGCAACAGCTTCCATCATCTTATGAGGTCCACAAGTGAACACCATATCAAATTTTTTGTTTTGCATTAACTCTTCCATTTTAACTATAACATTTCCCTTTGTTCCAGCACTTCCATCATCAGTTGTTACATGAAGTTCTACACCATCTAAATTGAAGTTTGAAAGAATCTCTACTGCTTCAGCATTTCTTCCTCCAGCTATAAAAGTAACTTTGTTATTTTTCTTTAGAACTTCTATTAATAGTTTCATTGGAGCCATTCCCATTCCTCCACCAACTACCATAAGTTCTTTCCCTTCCATATCAGTAGAGAATCCATGTCCTAAAGGTCCTTGAATATTTATTATTTCCCCAGCTTTCATTTGAGCAAACTCTTTTGTTCCTCCACCTTTTACTTCATAATAGAACTCTAACTCTTTTTTCTCTTTATCTGCATAGTGTAAGCTTATAGGTCTTCTTAATGTATAGATTCTATTTTCACATTTTAACATGAAAAATTGTCCAGCTTTTGAAGCCTCTACAGCTTTTTCTGATTTCAATCTCATTAAATAATTTTGTCCTGCAATATGTTTATTTTCTAAAATTAAACAATCTTCTAAAAACATTTTTCCTCCTAGTGTTTTATATATAAAATTATTTTATCTCTTTTCCACAGTAGTAGCAGAATTTTCCATACTCTTTAACTATTACTTTATTCTTTGTTATTTCAGAGTTTGTTACACATTTAGGGTTTGAACAAACTGATTTTTCATTTTCCACTACATTTTCTTCTTCTTTAGTAACAGCTTTTGATTCCTTTACTCCTAGAGCTAAAGCATACATAGCTTGTCTTACAGGAACTCCATTTGCTGCTTGTTTAAAGTAAAGTGCATGTTTTGTATCATCTAAGTCAACATCTATTTCGTCAACTCTTGGAAGTGGATGAAGTACTATCATATGATCTTGACATTTTCCTACTATTGTATCCTTTGAAATATTGTAAACTCCTTTTACTTTTTCATAGTCATCAAGATTTTCAAATCTTTCTTTTTGAATTCTTGTCATATATAATACATCTATCTCTTTTAAAATTGGCTCATATTCTGAACAAAGATGGTATTTCATTCCCTTTTCATCTAGTTCTTTTGTAATATATTCTGGAATTTGAATTAGATCTGGAGCTACAAAGTAAAACTCTCCATTAAACATTTCTAAAGCTTTAGTTAGTGAGTGAACTGTTCTTCCATATTTCAGATCCCCAACAAAAGCTATTTTTACCCCTTCTATCTTTCCTAACTCTTGTCTTATTGTAAATAGATCTAATAGAGTTTGACTTGGGTGTTCATTTGCTCCATCTCCAGCATTGATTACTGGATTTTTAGATATCTCAGCAGCAAATTTTGGTCCACCTTCAATATTATGTCTCATTATAATTACATCTGAATAAGCTTCTACCATTTTTACTGTATCTCTTAATGATTCCCCTTTAGTTACAGAAGTTGCTCCTGGTGAATCAAATCCTAGTACTTTTCCCCCTATTCTCATAGCTGCTGATGTAAATGAAAGTCTTGTTCTAGTTGATGGTTCAAAGAAAAGAGTTGCTGCTATCTTCTTATCTATTAACTCTGGTTGAGGATTTTTAGAAAGCTCTTCTGCTAAATCTAATACTTCTAAAATCTCCTCTTTAGTCATATCTTTTATCCCTATAAAATCTTTCATAAATCTATCCTCCTAAAATTAAAATTTATAAAAAAAGGAATGATAGCCATAAACACTATGGCTGACATTCCTTTAAATTACAATTGAAAAAATTTTGAAAATTAGAAAAATAAAAGAAATAAGAGCTATAAGTAAGTATATCTAACTTTTGATTAAATATCTTCATTAATTCTTACCTCCTAACATCTTTCTATATCCTGATTATGTTATCATATTTTATAAAAAAATTCAAGATAAAAATTCAATTATTTTTTCAAAATATCTACAAGTTCTTTTTTATACTTATCTAGATTATTTACAAGATCTTCAACTTGCTCTTTAGATAGTTTTACAGTTTTATCAGTAGTAGGAACTACTTCAAATCCCTCTGGCATCTCTCCCTTTGTAACTGGGAACATATAGTTTTTAGTTGGTACTAAATCTTGGAACTCATCACTTAATACATATTCCATAAATAATTTTGCTCCATCTTTTATTTCTTTCTTATTAACAAGTGAAACCCCTTCTAAATACATAAAAGTTCCATCATCTAATAGGAAACTATCAAATTTCTTTTGCTCTTCATCAGCAACAAAGAAAAGATTACTTGTAGCATAACCTATCATCATAGGAGCTTCCCCAGTTGTTAATTTAGCAAATGCTTCACTCCATCCAGGCTCTACATTATATATAGCAGGTTTTAAAGTTTTCCAAAACTCTTTCCAATTCTCTCCATAAAGAGCGATACTCCATAGTAATGCCTCTTCTCCAGTAGCAGAAGTTGATGGATTTTCAACTAAAAGTTTTTTATTTAGTTTTCCTAAATCAGCTAAAGTTTTAGGTACATTTTCTATTTTAGTAGTATCATAGTTTATTGCTAACATTCCATAGTCAAATGGTGTTACATATCCCTCTTTATCCATTACAAGTTTTTCTGAATAGATATTTTTTATATTTTTAGGAATATAAGGAACTATTAAATTCTCTCTTTTAGCAATTTCTGTGTTTAAAGATGTAAATCCAACTACTATATCTGCCTTTGGATTTTTCCCTTCTAATTTCAATCTTGATACTAATCCATCAATTGAAACATATTTAATATCTACTCCTGTTTTCTCTTTAAATATTGGTGCAAAAGATTTTCCTATCCATTTAGAAGAACTAGGTCCATAAACTACTATCTCTTCACCAAAAACAACCAATGAAACCATAAACAACAGTGATAAAACAATTTTTTTCATTTACCTTCCTCCATTGAAAGCAATAAAAAAAGCTGCCGAAAGACAACTTAAAAAGATTTTTCCTATGCTGGCATTATCCAATCAGGTCTGACGGTCGAAATAAATTTCCTCTCAGCTTCTCAGCTCCCGTAAAATATTTAGTTAATTTTAATATACACTTATATTTATACTTTGTCAAATATCCTTTTTTATTTTTTAACTTTCTATTTTTTTCATTTTGAGTTATAATTTTACTATAATGATTAACTTAATTGGGAGGTTTGCTATGAAAAAATTATTATGTATTATTTTTCTTGCTTTTTCAGTAAATGCTTTAGCTCTTGAGGGACATTTAAGACTTGGAGCAACTACATTGACAAACTCTTACAACCATGAAAGTGGAACTTTTGAAGATTATGCTCCTACTTTTGGTTTTGAAGCAACTCAAGGCTTTATAATAGGGGATTTTGGTGCTGGTATAGCATATAATGGTAAAGTTGGAGATTCTGAAATCTCAACTGTTCCTGTATACTTACTTGCAAGATTAAATCTTCTTCCTATATTTTTTGAGCCATATATAGTTTTAAAAGGAGGATCTGTTTTAAGAACTGATGAAGATGTAAATGGTTCTTCCCCTGATGGAAAAGCATATATTGCTGGTGGTTTTGGTATTGAAACTGATCCATTCCAAGTGGAGCTTCTATACTCACAAACTAAAATTGATAGTGACAACAGAGGTTCAGATAAATTAAAACAACTTTCTTTAATCTTTGGTTATAAATTATTTTAAGGAGGGCAAAAATTGTATCATACTGAAATATATATAAAGCCATCAACAATAGAAGAGTTAAAAAACAATTTTTGGGATATAGATAAGTTTGAAGGATTTTGTAAACAATGTAGAAATTATGGGAAAGTTTGGTCATGCCCACCATACGATTTTTCAATAGAAAAGTATATAGATAGATACAAATATATCTATATTGTTGGAGCAAAAATAATTTTTAATGAGGATACACTTTCTTCTATTAATACTAAAGAAAAAATTTCAAATTACACTAATGAAACTCTACATTTTATGAAAAACAAGATAATGAATGAGATGTTAAATTTAGAAAAAATATATCCTAATTCAACTTCTCTTTCTGCTGGAGGATGTAAGCTTTGTGAAAGTTGTTCTAAATTGAAAAACGAGAAATGTATTCACCCTGATTTAATGAGATACTCTTTAGAATCACTTGGATTTGATGTTGGTGGTATCTCTAGCAAATTGCTTAATTTTGAACTAAAATGGGCAACTGAAACAAGATTACCTGATTATTTTTCTCTTATAGCAGGAATTATGACAAATGAAGAGATATCAGATTTAAAAGAGAATATTAATTTATAAAATACAGTTTATCTAGCACATCGCTAGGTTTTGACAAAGTACCTTTGTTACTTGCAATTATTAGTCAATTTTAGTTATCTCTATTTCTTTTAAATATCAGCTAAATTCCATGTCAAAGAATAAAGAGAGAGTAATACTTATCTGACTATGGGTATCGCAGAAGTTCCATTCTTCCACTTCTGCATCTCAAAAATAGTAATCACTAAAGTTCCTCTATTTTTGGAACTCGACTTCGTCTCAAACACGTCGGAATTTTTAGCGTCAGATTTCGTAACTCTCTTTTTATTAACGTTTACAGGACTCAGATAAATCTTCGCCTGTATCTCAAAAGTAATAGTCGTTTACACTCCTTTACTTTTGGAAATTCCATTTTAGCTAATATTAGGGAAAATTATAATAACTAACCAATATTTTTATTTTACCCAAAAATTCCATTTATATAGTTTTTAGTTTTTTCATCTTTAGAATTTGTAAAAATTGTTTCAGTATCACCATACTCAATTAATTCTCCATCAAAGAAAAAAGCTGTTTTATCTGCTATTCTCTTAGCTTGTGCTAAATTATGTGTCACTATTACAATGGTATATTTTGATGATAGATTTTTCAACATCTCCTCTATCTTCATAGTATTTTGAATATCTAATGCTGAACAAGGTTCATCTAAAAGTAAAATTTCTGGCTCAACTGTTAATTCTCGAGCTATACAAAGTCTCTGTTGTTGTCCTCCACTTAAAGAAAGAGCCGATTTATTCATCTCATCTTTTATTTCATCATAAAGCCCTGCTAAAATAAGTTTTTCTTTTACAATTTTATCCAACTCTTTTTTATCTTTTACTCCATAATAAATAGGAGCATAGATCATGTTTTTATAAATAGAAAAGGGAAAAGGTGTAGGAGTTTGAAATACTAATCCAATCTTTTTTCTTAAATTTTCTATTTGAAAATCCCTTATATTTTTCCCATTAAAATATATCTCTCCTAGTATTTCACTGGTTTTTTCCTCTGTTATCATCAAATTTAAACTCTTTAAAAAAGTTGACTTCCCACAACCAGATGGTCCTATTATTGCTGTTATTCTATTTCTTTCTATATTCAAATTAATATCTTTTAACACTCTATTTTTTCCATAACTTACTGAAAGATTTTTTATCTCAAGAATATTTTCATTCAATATTTTCACCTTTTTTCCTTAATAACAACTGAAAAATAATAGTTACAAAAACAATTAAACCAATTAATACAAAAGCAGTTCCATATGCCATCTCCATAGATATTCCCTGTGTCATAAGAGTGTAGAGATGATAAGAGAGAGACATCCCAGGTTTACTTATATTAAAAGAGATTGGGGAATTTATTACAGCCATGCAAAACATAATAGGAGCAGTTGCCCCAATAGCATAGTTATATCCAAGTAAAATAGTTGCAACTATATCTCTTAAACATGTTGGTATAACTATCTTATAAATAGTATAAAATTTTGAAATTCCCATTGAATATGAAGCATTTAAAATCTCTTTTTCTACCTCTCTAAAAACTTTTTCTATCCTTATCTCTACAACTGGAAATATCATAATACCTAAAGTTAAGCTCCCAGAAATAATAGATTTTCCTAAACCAAAATATAGGGTAAATAATGTATAACCAAATAGCCCAAAAACTATTGATGGTATACCTCCTATACATTTAATAATATTTTCAATTAATTCTACTCTCTTTTCATTTTCCTCATAAAAAACCAAATAGATACTTGTAAAAATTCCAAAAAATCCTGCAACTAAACAAGCTATAAATGTGGATAAAAAGCTTCCTATTATAGCTGGTGCAATCCCCCCCTCTTGTCCTAATATCATTCCTTGAGGGACATCTGTTAAAAATTTAAAATTTATAACCTTATACCCTTTATAAAAAATATAAATAAATAGAAAAGCTACAAGAGAAAATGAGAGAGCTCCACCAAAATAAGCTAGTATTTTATAAAATATCTCTTTTTTTCTCATAAATCAACTCCTAAATACCTTTTTTTAACAATTTCAACTAATAAATTAATAGATAGTATTATTATTAAAAGAGATAATCCTGAAGCAAAAAGAGCATTATAATGGGTACTTCCTACCTCTGTCATTCCCATTTCAAGAGCTATTAAAGAGGAAATAGTCTGTGCTTTTCCTAAAAGTGTAGGAAATATTGGTGCATTCCCTATTACCATCATAACAGCCATAGTTTCTCCTAAAGCTCTAGCCAAAGCTAATATTATACTTATAACCATACTTTTTTTAGAAGCTGGTACAACTAATTCACTAATCATATACCATTTAGATACTCCCAATACTTTAGATGAGTTTTCATATTTTTTTCTTATTTTGCTCATTGTCTCCTCACAATTATCAACTATAAATGGAAGTATCATTATACTTAAAACTATCCCTCCAGCTAAAACACTCTCTCCAGATGGACGTCCCAACTTCTCAAAAAATTTTACAACTAAAAGTAACCCTATAAAACCATAAATAACAGAGGGAATACCAGCTAAAATATCTATATAGGGTTTTACTATATTTTTCATTTTTTCTTCCAATACACAGGATAAAAATATACTACATCCTAAACCTACTGGAAAAGAGATTATAACACCTACAACAGCTATGTAAATTGTTGCTATAATTATATTAAATATTCCCATTGAAGGGTTGCTATATGAAGAGGGATACCATCTTTTACCAAATATAAACTCTATAACCCCCATCTCTTTAAAAAGTGGCAAGCTCTCTTTAACTATAAATATTATTATAAAACTCAATATAAAAAAGGAAAAAAAGGCGATTCCTTTTACAAAATAATTAAAAATTTTATCTAACTCTTTCCAATTCAACTTCCTCACCTATTTTAATAAAAAAAGGCTGATCTCTCAGCCTTTTTTTTTACTATTTTACAGGAATATATCCACTTTTACTTACTGCTTCCATTCCTTTTTCTGAGAAGATATAGTCAACAAAAGCTTTTTCTTGTGGTGTTAGTTCTCCACTTTTGATAAATAAAAGAGGTCTTTGGATCTTATAAGCATTAGATAAAATATTATCAACAGTTGGCTCTACTCCATCAACTGAAAATGCTTCTATCTTATCTTTATTTTGATTATACATTCCAAATGAAGCATATCCAATAGCATATCTATTTTCAACTATCTTAGTTGCTAAAGCTCCCATTGAAGGTGCTTGAATAGCATCAGCTTTCACATCAGTTTGCCCCATTACAGCTTTTTGGAAAACTTCATGAGCTCCTCCACCAAAATCTCTAGTAACTACTACTATCTCTTTCTTTTCAAGTCTTGAATCAACATCACTCCAATATTTATATTCTCCAGAGAATATTTTTTTAAGAGTTTCACTAGAAATATCCTTTTGATATTTTAATATAGGGTTTTCTTTATTAACAGAGATTGTAAGAGCATCTGAAGCTACAACAAACTCTTTATAATCATCAATTTTTTCCTTTTCACTATCTTTAACAAGTCTAGCAACCATTCCAAAATCACTTACACCTTCAATAACACTTTTAACTCCTGCTCCAGATCCTCCAGCAGAAACATATATTGCTATATTTTTCTTTGGAAATTCTGAATTAACCTTATCCCAAGTTACATATCCTTCTATAAAATCTGTAGATATTTTTGAAATAACTGGAGCTAATGATGATGATCCATTAAACATAATCTGGCCTTTAAACTCCTCAGCACTTGCTACTGCAAAAGTAAGAGAGAACAAAGCCAAACTTAAAACTTTTTTAACAATCTTTTTCATTTTACCTCCTTAAAAAACTTTTTGTTATTTAAACTGCTTTTCAGCAATTATATAAAACATTACAGATTCATAAAAAAAGGCTGTATCTCTACAACCTTAATATTAAAATTCTTATATACTTTTTTCATTTTAACATATAAACTTGATTTAAGCAATTACTTTTTTAACATTTTACTGTTTAACCCAAATAAATTTTATCTACTCCAAGAGTTAATCATCTCTTTTACAGAACGATTCATCTCTTTCATAAAATCTGAAATAATCTTTCTTTTATACATATGTAACCCTTCATTGTGGCATCCAGGTAGAAAAACTGTTTTATCTTTTTCAACTATCTCTCTATCCATATTTTCAAACTCTTCATCTGTAACTTTTCTATATGAGTTTTTATGAACAACCATATCTTTACTAAAATATCTTCTTACCATTTTTCTATTTTTTTGCTGTTCAGTAGGATATCCTATACACAGCATTGTTATTGGAATTGCATATTTAGGAAGATTAAACATCTCTCTATGAATTTCAAAATTCTCCATTATATCTCCAATATAACAACTTCCTAATCCCAATTCCTCTGCTGCTAAAACTCCTGTTTGAGCTGCTATAAGAGCATCATTTATAGCCAACATCATATCCCCTTCACCTGGAATATACTCTTCTAAATTATGCTCTCTATTAAATTCCTCTGCTCCTGAAAATTTAACATAATCCATCCAACGTTGAAAATCTGCTAAGAAAAGTAGCACAAGTGGAGCTTTTCCTATCATAGCTTGATTATCACAAGTTTTTATCAATCTATCTTTTAACCTTTGATCTTCAACCTCAATTATTGAGTACATCATCATATTTCCTGCTGTTGGAGCTTGAAATATTGCTGAATATAGTTTCTTTTTTATCTCTTCAGGGACTTCCCTATCTTCATAAACACGTACAGATTTTCTATTCATTATATATTTTAAACTCTCTCTATCTTTCAATTCCATCTCTAGACATAACCCCCTTGCTATAATAATGTTTTATCTCCTTCATCTCTGTTACTAAATCAGCTTTATCTATTACACTTTGTGGAGCATATCTTCCTGTTAAAACTAATTCTACATCTTCAGGCTTATTTTCCATCAAATCTAAAATCTCCTCTTCACTTACCAATCCAAAAAAATTAGCTACACAGATCTCATCTAAAATTACAACCTGATATTTTTTACTTTTAAAAATCTCTTTTACTCTTTCTATCCCTGCCTTTGCATGATCTATATCACATTGTTGTACATGCTCTCTAGAGATAAGACAAGTGTCTGTTCCATACATCTCTACATCTATATTATCTAATTTTTCAAAAGTTTTAAGTTCATGATACTCTTGTCCCTTCATAAATTGTCCAATATAGACACTAAATCCATTTCCTAAAGCTCTCACAGCTAGTCCTAAAGCTGCTGTTGTTTTTCCCTTTCCATTTCCAGTATAAACTTGAACATATCCTCTCATCATTACCACACTCCCTTATAATTTAGTATACTATAATGTTTGACAAAATAAAAGAGAGAACTCATGGGTCTGGTATGAGTTCTCTCTCCTTTATTTTAATACACAGAGATTTTTTTGAAAATTTAAATATTTTTTAGATTTTTTAAAGAATTTTTTATCAAACTATAAACTAAATTTTAAACTAATTTTTTAATTAATCTTTTTCATTAGAATATTGAACTTTTTTAGCTTGCATATCTTCAGGTTTGTGATGAGATGCAAATTCTGCATGTTTTATATAAAGATTTTGAATTGCTGGATTTTGTCCTAATCCTTCTAATATAACTTTAGATACTGTAAATCCTTCTTTTTGAAGGTCTTTGTTCCAATCTTCAGCTATGTCATTATTTGCATGATCTCCAGCAACAAACATAAATGGAACTAGAATTACATCTTTTACTCCATTAGCTTTTAATTTTTTAACTACATTATCAAATGCTGGATATCCTTCTACTGTACCTACTGCATAAGTATTTAATCCTGCATCAGTAAGAACATAGTCCATCATAGCATAAGCTGATCCACCAAAGTGGTGAGTTCCATGTCCTACAAGAACAACTCCTTGTCCCTCTTTTAATGGTCCGATTCTATCTGATAAAGCTTTTGCCACAGCTTCATAATCTTCATGATCTGTTAATAAAGGATTTCCTATTCTGATATCTTTGAAATCTTTTTCATAATTTTTTAATTCTTCAGCAAGGTTTGTAGATTCTACTCCATTCATAATGTGAGTTCCTTGAACTAGAAGGTGAGTATATCCATCTGCTTTTAATTGGTTGATAACTTCTGATGGATTTAATTTTTCAATTCCTCTCTCTTTTAATCTTCTCATTACAATTCTTGAAGTAAATGCTTCTTTAACATCTACACCTTTAAACTCTTTTTTAGCTTTGTTGTTAATTGCATCAATGCTTAATGCTCTAGCATCATCATAAGTAGTACCAAAGTGTACCATTAATACTGCTGCTTTGTCTCCTTTTTTCATTCCTTTAAAGAAATCGTTGTCCACATATCCTCCATCTGAATGAGCCATAGCTACAGTTCCTGCTGCTACTAATAAAGCTCCTACTAAAAGTTTTCTCATTTTTCCCATAATTTTCTCCTCCTTGTTAGGGGAAATAAAAAAATCCCCTTTGATGCAGGAGATATAACTTTTAATTATAACATTAAAGTTAATATCTCTTGTCCTCGCAATGATATTACATAATACTTGTTTAAGGCAGGTCTCCTGACTTAGCTTCATCCTTAAAATACCCTTCCCAAAAGCTCAGTGGTTTGTATTTCTCGTCTGCATCACAGTGGCGGGACCGTGTAGGCTTTTACCTATCTTCCCTTTTAATCTAAAGATTAGAACCTTAAATTCAATTATTCTGTTCAATATGAATATACTATGTTTTTTTTTAAATGTCAAGAGTTATAATAATTTTATTTTTTAACTATAAATTTATTGACAAAGGTAAAATTAAGTAATAGAATTATTGTAATATATGTATTATATAAAATATTTTGAGTTTGACAAAGATTAAAAGGGAATTGAGTGAGAATCTCAAACGGTCCGGCCGCTGTAAATCAGCAAATTATTTTCAATACCATTGGATTTTCTGAGAAGGTGAAAATAGTGCTAGAGCTGTAAGTCAGAAGACCTGCTCAAAATATAGTGCTCTATAGACTTCCGAAGAAAGTCATGGTGTTATAGATAAGTTTATCTAACCAGCATCTTTCTGTTATAAGTGCTGGTTTTTTTATTAAAACAAGGAGTTAACAATGATAAAAAAAATAAAAATTATTTTATTAATAATGTTGAGTCTAATCTTAACTCAAAGTTTAATAGCAAAAGAAAACTTTACAATTGAGCAAAATGATGAAAAGTTAGAACTTTCATATTTTCCTAAAAGAATTGTAACTGATTCTGCTATTATCTCAAGATTTTTAGCTGCTCTAGATATTGAGTTAGTAGGTGTTCCCAGTTCTACAACTAAAATTCCAGAAGAATATAATGGAGTTCAAAGAATTGGAAGATCTGGAATGCCTGATTTAGAAATAGTTAAATCTTTAAAAACTGATTTAGTAGTTTCAACACTATATTCTAAACCAGCTTTAAAACCAAAGTATGATAATCTAAATATCCCTAGTTTCTATCTAAAAGTAGATACTTATGATGAATCTATGGAAGTTATTGAAATTCTTGGAAAAGCTTTCCATAAAGAGGAAAAAGCTAATGCTATATTAAAAGATATTAAGCATAGAGAGGAAATACTTCACGAAAAATTAAAGGATAAAGAACCTAAAAAAATTGCTATTATCTATGGTAATGGTGAAAGTTTCTTTATGACTGGAAAAAACCATTTTTTACAAGGGTTAATGGACAAAATCGATTGTGAAAATATTGTCACTTCAATTGATAATAGTGCACTACTTAAAAAATCTGTTCCTTTTAGTATGGAACAACTTATAAAGGCTAATCCAGATGTAATTTTAAGATTGCCTACAAGTCAGACTAAAAATGGTGAGAGCTTTGAAGAGATCTTCAATGCCAATCCAATTTGGAAACTTACAAAAGCATATAAAAATAAAAAAATACTTGATATAGACCCTACTCTTTTTAGAATGAGTGCTGGTGTCAATTCCATAGATGCATTGGAGGAACTATATAGATATGTTTATGAATAATGATAAACAGAAAAAAAAGATATTCTTAATTTTATTTACTATTGTTTTACTATGTTTTTCTGTTATCTTCTCTGTGAGATTTGGTAGTGTAAATTATTCTACTAGCGAGATTTTTAAGGGAATCTTTGTTAAAAATTATGATGATGAGATATTGAAAGCGATCCTTTGGGATATAAGAATCCCACGTATTTTAATAGCTGTTATGGTAGGTTGTAACCTATCTCTAGCAGGTGTTTTACTTCAAGCAGTAATGAAAAATCCACTTGCTGATCCAGGGCTAACAGGGGTTTCTTCAGGGGCAAGTGTAACTGCTCTAATTGTTATGATACTCTTTCCCAAAACTATATTCTTTATGAATTTTTCAGCCTTTATAGGTGGAGCAATAGCTTGTGCTATTGTGTTTACTCTAGCTTGGAAAAAAGGGTTAAAACCTATTAGAGTTATTCTTTCTGGAGTAGCTATCAACGCTATCTTAGGAAGTATTACTGGGCTTATGTTTATCCTATTTAGTGATGAAATTCAAGGGGTTCTATCTTGGTTAAATGGAAGTTTAAATGGTAAAAACTGGAGACATGTTATTGGACTTTTCCCCTATACAATTTTTGGTTTAATAGCTTGTCTAACTTTAATTAGAGATGCTAATATTCTTCAACTAGGGGATAACTTTGCTATTAACTTAGGTATTGATATTCCTAAAAAAAGATTAAAACTTTGTGCTTTTGCTTGTTTTCTTACAGGAATATCTGTTGCAAATGTAGGGTTAATAGGCTTTGTTGGATTGATAGTTCCACATATTGCCAGATTAATAATTGGATCTGATCACACATACTTAATACCTTTTGCTGCTACTATGGGAGCTATTGTTTTAGTCATAGCTGATACCCTTTCAAGAACTCTATTCTCACCAATAGAGATTCCAGCAGGTATAGTTATGGCTGTAATTGGTGTTCCGTTCTTCCTATACCTACTTAGAAAGGTAGGTGACTAATATGGAGATCTTAAAAGGAAAAAATATACAATTAGCTTATGATGAAAAAGTAGTAATTGATGAAATTGATTTTTCCATAAATAAAGGAGAGATAGTTTCAATTATAGGTACTAATGGTTGTGGTAAATCTACACTTCTTAAAGCTATTGCAAGAGTTTTAAACTGTAAAAAAGGAGAAATTTACCTTGAAAATAACAAGATTCAAGATATAAAAAATAAAGATTTTGCTAAAAAGTTAGCTTTTGTTTCTCAAAATAATGAGATTCCAGAGGATATAACAGTTTATGATTTTATTATGTATGGACGTATTCCACATAAAAAATGGTACGAAATCTATAATGAAGAGGATAGAAACATTGTAGAATGGGCTATTAAAATTTGTCATCTTGAAAAATTTAGAGAGAGAAAGGTTATGAGCCTTTCTGGTGGAGAGAGACAAAAAGTATGGATATCTATGGTATTAGCTCAAAAAACAGAGATACTACTTTTAGATGAGCCTACTACATATTTAGATATATGTCACCAATTTGAGATTATGGAATTGGTAAAAATGTTAAATAGAGAATTAGGAATCACTATTATTATGGTATTACATGATATCAATCAAGCTGCTCAATATAGTGATAAGATAATTGTATTGAAAAATGGAAAGAAATTCAAAGAGGGAAAACCTTTGGAAATTTTAAATCCACAACTTATCAAAGATGTTTATAGAGTGGATTCAGTTATGGAGATTGAAAACAATATTCCATACTTTAAATTAAAAGGAATTATAAATAATTAATCAGATGCTTATGCATAAAAAGGAAGCAGGTGAAAATCCTGCACAGCCCCCGCTACTGTAAGGTGGACGAAACCTAAATACCACTGGATTTTTTTCTGGGAAGGTTGGAAGTAGAGTGAAACCAAGTCAGGAGACTTATCTGATAATAATATAAAACTATCTTTTGAACTTACTGATAAAGATAACTAGGGGGCTTTTTTAGTTATTTTTATCAGTTTTTATTTTGAAATTTAATACTTAGGAGGAAAAATGTTTAATTATTTTATTGAAGGTGGAAGTATGATGTGGCTACTAGCTATTTTGTCAATAGCTGGTTTGGGAACTATTTTAGAGAGAACAGCTTATTTTTTAAGAAATGAGCAAGGGATTACAAAGGAGTTTAAAAGTGAAATTGTAGATCTTGTTAGAGAGGGAAAAGAGGATGAGGCTATTGAGCTTTGCAACAAAACAAACAACTCTGTTTCAAGAACTGTAAAAAGTATATTATTGGCATATAAAAATGAGAATGATCTATATGAAAGTAAAGAGAAACTTATGAAAGAAAAAGCTTTAGAGCAAATTGAAAATCTAGAGAGAAGATTATCTATACTTGGAATTGTTTCATATATCTCACCTATGGCAGGTTTATTAGGAACAGTTCTTGGAATGATAAAATCATTTAAAGCTATTGCTCTTCAAGGAGCTGGAGATCCTAATGTTGTAGCTAATGGTATCTCTGAAGCCCTTATAACTACAGCAGCTGGACTACTTATTGCAATTCCTGCAATTATTGCTTACAACACATTTAATAGAAAAGTTGATAAAATTATGCTTGAAATAGAAAAAACTTCAACTGCTTTAATCAATATTAAAGATTCAGGAAAGAGGTAAGATTTTATGAGAGAGTTTAGAAGAGGAAAAAATATTATCAATCCTGATATGACTCCTTTAATTGATGTGGTCTTTCAGCTTTTGATATTTTTTATGTTAGTAACAACATTTAGTCAATATACAAAATTTGATATGAATCTTCCAAAATCATCAGTAGAACAAATTGATAGTTTAGAAGAGGGAGTGGAATTAGTTATTGATAGAGAGGGAAAATTTTTCTTTAAAAATGGAGATAATTCCATTGAAATCCCAAATGATAGATTTGAAATTATGTTGAAAGAGCTTATGAATGGACGTCAAGAGCAGACACTTATTGTTAGTGCTGACAAAGATCTAAAATATCAAGTTGTTATTGAAACTATGGGAAAATTAAAAAATATAGGTATTGAAAAAATTGAAATAAATAGCATAAAGTAGGTGAGATAATGAAATTTTATATTTTTTCTTTTCTCTGCCACTTATTGTTGCTGTTTATCTTCTATAAAGCTCCTGTAAAAGAGATTAAAATGGACAGTAAAAATGTAGTTGTATATCTAACTGATAAGAAAAATGATATACCAGCTCCTGCACCTGCTCCAATTCAATCTTTAAATAGAGAGCCTATAAAAGAGATAAAAAAAGTTGAAGAAAAGAAAATTGAAAAAAAAGAGATTAAAAAACCAGAAAAGAAGGTAGTTAAAAAGAAAGTGAAAAAAGCTGTGCCTAAGCCTATTGAAAAACCTAGTAAGGTAGAAGTTGAAAAGGAAACTTCAGCTAATACTAATACTGCTCCTTATAATCCTCTAGCTGGTTTAGTTAAAGATGGAACTGGTACATATATAGGAGATCAAAGGGGAGGACAAGGAATAGGTTATAAGATAAAAAGAGAGGTTGAGCCTCAATATCCTATTATGGCAAAAAAAGCTAACTTTAAAAAAGAGGTAGTTATTCAAACTAAATTTTTAGTAGGGCTTAATGGAAAGGTAGAAGAGATCATCTTCTTAGATAATTTTACATCATATGGATTTAGAAAAGAAGTTGAAAAAGCTCTTAAACAGTGGGAGTTTGCTCCTATTATATATCAAGGACACAATATAAAAATGTATTTTTATAAAGACTTTAGATTTAATGTTAAATAGTTAAATATTAAATAATTAATAGTTAGTTAAAAACAGTTTCACTGTTTTATATAAAAAATAATGAGGAGTGATACAAATGAAAGTAAATTATGAACCTACACACTCAGTTATACCTACTCTACTAATTAATAAAGTTAAAGAGATTGCTAGTAGTTACAACATCCCTTGTAAAGTGGAAGAGGTAGAAATTTTTACTGTGATGGATACAGTAAACCTTTATTTTTTTAAAGATAAAAATGCTGTTTTAAAACTATCCATTGATTGTATCAATAGCGGAGAAGAATACATAAAAAAATATATTGATGGTATTAAGAAAGCTTTTGAAAAAACTATTGAAGAGTTTGGAAGTATTTCAAAGGTAGATATAGTAAAAGGAACTAACTCTTAGTAAAAATCAAATTATAATCTATTTAATAAAGAACTCTTATTAATATATGGAGTTCTTTATTTTTTAATCCAAAATAAAAACATTTAATCTTGATTATAGATGAATAATCTTATCTAAGTATATTTTTATCATTGACTTTTCCTGATAAAAGTTATAAAATAGCTTCTGTAAAAATAATATATTTAGGTGCTTTAAAAGCTTAATAGAGGAAGAGGAGTGAAAATCTCCCACAGTTAAAACTGCTGTAAGGTGGACGAAATCACAATTATGTCACTGGGAAACTGGGAAGGCGTGAAAGTAGGATGAAACTAAGTCAGAAGACTTACCAAATCGTAAAATATAAAATATTTTATATATTTTTTTATTTTGTTTGATTAACAGTAAGTAGAAACTCTATTTGCTGTTTTTTTATTGCTCCTAAATGTAGAAAAAATTTGGAGGGAAAATGTATAAAAAAATTGGAATTTTAGCTTTAATTATTAGCTCAAGTTTATTTGCAGAAGAAACAACAAAAGAAAAGGATTATGGAGTAAGACTTAATGAATCAACTATTACAACAGAAAGATATGAGGAAACTCCTGTAATTGAAACAGCAAAAAATATCACTGTTATCACTGGTGAAGAAATCGAAAAGAAAGGTTATAGAAATGTTGAAGATGCTTTAAAAATGGTTCCTGGACTATTTTTAACTGATGGATCTTTTTCTATGAGAGGACAAGTACCAAAGTTAGCTGATAAATCTTTAGTTGTCCTTGTTGATGGAATTCCTCAAAATGGAATGGATAATAGACAATATGATCTTGACTTTATTCCTATTGAACAAGTTGAAAAAATAGAGGTTGTTCCTGCTGGTGGAGCTATTATGTATGGTGGAAATGCAACTGCTGGAGTTATCAACATCATTACAAAAGATAATGAAAATAAAAAATATTGGGGTAATGTTGGAGTTGAAGGTGGCTCATATGATTATAGAAAATATAAATTAAATTATGAGATGAATATCACTGATAGATTAGATGCTGAAATCAATTACTCTACTAGTGATAAAAATGGGTATAGAGAGGGAGAAAAGAAAGATCTTGATTTTATCCAAGTTGGAGCTAACTATAAATTAGATGATGGAAAATTAGGATTCAAATATAGCCATAATAAAAAAGTTGCTAATGATAGAATTACTGGTTTGACTAAAGAGGAATATGATAAGAATAGAAGACAAAATAAAGATGCTGGAAGATTAGAAACAGATGAACAAGATAAATATATATTAACTTTTGATAAAAGATTAACTGATAACTTAGAATTTTCATCAGTAGTTGAATATAGAGAAAGAGATTATAAATATAAATATCCTTCAGAAATATCTTATGATAAAAAAAATAATCTTTACTTTACTCCTGCTTATGTAAAAAGAATAAAAAATACTGAATCTTTCTATTTAAACTCTCAATTAAAATATAATTATCTTGATAATAGTCACTTAATTTTAGGAGGAGATTATTCTAAAGCTAAAGTTAAAGAAAAATCTTTTAGTACTACAACTACAAAAAAACCAAGTTCATCTAATGATATTGGAAAAAAATCTCCATACTTTGCTTCTAATACTAATATAGATTTTAAAGCTATTGGTGGATATTTAATAAATAAATACTCTTATAATAACTTTATATTTACTCAAGGAATTAGAATTGAAAAAAATGAATTTGATGAAGATAAAACAACATTTAATTCTAGTGGTGAAATAAATTCTAAAAAAACTGGAAGAACTAAAGACTCTCCTACAAATACAAACTATGAATTAACAGCTAACTATCTATTTGATGAAGATACTTCAGCTTTCTTTAGTTATAATAGAGTAAAAAGAAATCCTAGTTTAACAGAGTTCTCAAGTTGGTGGGAAGAAAAATCTCCTAAAAAAGAAGCTCAAACAGTTGACACTTTTGAATTAGGAACAAAAACTTTAATAGAAAATATCTATTTAGCTGGAAGTATATTCTATATTAATGGAGATAAAGAGATTATGTATGATCCTGTAAATGGTACTATGGTTGGTTCTAGTTTTTATAATCTAAATGGTAAAACTGAAAGAATAGGTCTTGAATTGGCTAGTGAACAATATTTTGATAAATTAACTTTAAGAGAAAACTTCACTTATATGCATAATGAGATTACTGATGGTCCATATAAGGGAAATGAAATTCCTGGTGTTAGTAAGCTAATGTATGGTTTAGGAGCTACTTATGAAATAACTCCTCAACTTATATTTAATTTAGAAACTCTTTATCATGGAAAAGCTTATGCTGCTAATGATTTCTATAATAAAAAATCTAAAGTTGATAGCTATATGGTAACTAATATTTCTACTAGATATAATTTTAATAATGGTCTTTCTATTTTTGGAGGAATTAATAACCTATTCAACGAACAATATTGTGATTATGTAAATTACGATTCAAAAAATGATGTTATAAAATATGCTGCTTCTCCAGAAAGAAATTATTATATTGGAATGGAATATAAATTCTAAACCCTTTTAAACTAAAATAAGGAAGCAATTGCTTCCTTATTTTAATATCTCTAACATTTTAAACAACCCATCAAAAAATATCCTAAACCCAATAGACATTATAAAAATCTGCATAACCTTTGATAGAATATATAATACTAACTTTCCAAATATTCTCTCCAAATAATTTCCTATCATAAAAACTAAAAATATTATGACAAAAGCTACAAATATAGATAAACTATTTGATATAAGCCCATATTCTGAACGTCCTATCAAAGCTGTTGTCAAGCTTCCAGGGCCAACCATCATAGGAAACGCCATTGGAATTACTGCTTGTTTTATCTGTTCCTCTGGTGGAAGTTTATTTACTTGTTGTCCTTTTCTTGCAGAAGAAAAAATCAAATTTTTAATAGCCATCAAAATTAAAATTAATCCCCCTGCCATTCTCAACTCGTTCATATTAATCTTATAGAAATTTGTCATTAAAAATTCTCCAATAAGACTAAAAATCCAAGTAATAAAGAAACCTGTTATAGCTATAGCCTTAAAAAGTTTTTTTCTAATATCCTTTTCCATACCATCAGTCATGCCAATAAAAAGTGGTACATTTCCAAAAGGATTCAAAACAGCAATAAGCATCAAAGCATTTACAAAAATTACATGTATATCCATCTATCTATTTTTCTCTAGCTCCTCTATTATATCCAAATTAGTTTTCTCTATTTTTGGTTTTTTAATATTCTCTTTTTCTTCTTTTCTTTCAACTTTTTTATTTATCTTTTCTAAAATATCAAGACTTGTAATCTCTTTCTCCATTTGTTTTACCTCTTTTATTTAATAATATTAAGTTTTAAAAGTTTTTCTTCATTAGCTTCAATAAATTCATCAGTTACTACATATAAAACTGTTTTTTGTACTCCTGGTAACCCTTTTCCTAGATGTACAAACTCAACTTTTCTCTCTACATTTTTAAAGTGTTCCCCTTGTTCAATAGCTCTTGCTAATCCTTCAATATCAAATCCTTCTTGGTAATTTTTTTTCATATCTTTATTCCTCCCTTACATTTTCTAAACTACTATATTAAAGTTAAAAATTCCCACTTAACTTTTTAGGGAGCCATCATAAACCTTTTGATTCTTCAGTAACCATAGTTTTTTTGAACTTATAACTACTTCAAATCTCCTTAAACTAAACATTTAAAATCCCTCCAATTAAGATAATTTTATACAATAAAAAATCCCAAAACTTACGGCAAAGTAAATTTTGGGATAAAATATTTTATTTCAAAAAATTAATTTTTAAAATACTTATCTAAAATTCACACTCGTCCTCGCAAGTTGATATTTTACATCAAAGGCAGGTCTCCTGACTTAGAATCACTTTACTCACACACCTTCCCAAATCTCTTCAGTGGCATTGTGTTTTCATCATCATTACAGTGGCGGGACCGTGCAGGGCTCTAACCTGCTTCCCTTTTAATTCAGTGTTTTTAGTACTGAAACCATTTGACATTTTTATTCATTTCATCAATAAAATTATATAATTTTATTATAATAAAGTCAACTATTCTAGCTGTTTTTAACTTTCAAATAATCAATATTTAATATTCATTATTTAACTGCTTTTTTAACTCTATCTAATGCTTCTTTTAAAACTGATCTTGGACAAGCAAAGTTTAATCTTATATAGTTTTCTCCTATCTTTCCAAACCAATTTCCATAATCTATTGCTACTTTTGCTCTCTCTTCAAATATATCTTCCAATGTATCCCCATCTTTTAAGAACTCTGAAAAATCTAACCAAGCTAAGTAAGTTCCCTCTGGTTTAACATATTTTATCTCTGGAATATTCTCTTTTAGGTACTCTTCAATATATTTTCTATTTCCGTCTAGATATTCAATTAACTCATCTAGCCACTCTCCACATTTTGTATAAGCTGCTGTAACTGCTGCTATTCCAAAGATATTTGGAGCTTCTAATCTAATTTTCATCATAGTCTCTTTATATTTTGCTCTCAATTCAGGATTAGCTATAAAGATAAAAGATGTGTGCAATCCTGCTAAGTTAAAAGTTTTACTTGGGGCAGAACATACAATACAAATATTTTTTAGTTCCTCTCTCAAAGTTAAGAAAGAGCAATGAGTACACTCTTTAAAGATCAAATCAGAGTGAATCTCATCTGCAATAATTAAAACATTATGTTTTAAACAGATCTCTCCCATTTTTTCTAATTCTTCTCTTTTCCAAACTCTTCCCACTGGGTTGTGAGGGTTACAAAGAATAAATATTTTTATATTATTTTCAACTATCTTTCTTTCAAAATCTTCATAGTCAACTGTATAATATCCATTATCATCTATCAATTGAGTTTCAACTATTTTTCTTCCATTATTTTCTGTTGAAACTCTAAATGGATTGTATACTGGAGTTTGAATTAAAATTGAATCTCCCTCTTTAGCGAAAGTTTGTATCATATAGTTTAAAGCTGGAACTACTCCATTGGCAAAAATTATCCAATCTTTCTCTATTCTACAATTTTTTCTCTTAGCATTCCAATCTATAATTGAGTTATAATACTCATCTTCTGGCACACTATAACCTAAAATTCCATGTTCTATTATATTGTTCATACTTCTTAAAATTGGTGGAGCTACTCTAAAATCCATATCAGCTACCCAAAGTGGTAATAGATCTTTTTTTCCATTATAAGTATCTTTATATAGTTCTGGATTCCATTTTCTTGAATTAGTCTTGCTTCTATCTATAATTTCATCAAAGTTATATTTCATTTTTACCCCCAACAACTATTTTTTCTTAATTATAACTTATTTTTTTAGAGATAACAAATTATTTTATATCTTTTTTCCTCTTCTCCTTCTATTTAAAATAAAAAATTTATAGTATAATATTATTGACTAATTTAAGAGAGGTGATATTTTTATGGAGAAAATAGAAAAATTAGCTGAAATAATCAACTCAAGTAATTATATAGTTGCCTTTACTGGTGCAGGAGCTTCTACTGATTCTGGATTAAAAGATTTTAGAAGTAAAGATGGACTATATAGCAGAACTTTTATGGGATATGAACCTGAAGAGATATTAAGCCATGATTTTTTCTTTGCTCATGGAGATATTTTTGACAAATATCTTGATGAAAAACTTAATATAAATGGAATTCAACCTAATGCTGGACATAAGGCTCTTGCTAAATTAGAAGAGATGGGAAAGGTAAAATCAGTAATTACTCAAAATATTGATGATCTTCACCAAATGGCAGGAAGTAAAAATGTTCTTGAACTTCATGGAACTCTAAAAAAATGGTATTGTCTAAAATGTGGAAAAAAAGATGTAAAAAGATTTAAGTGTAGTTGTGGTGGCACTGTTCGTCCTCAAGTTACCCTCTATGGTGAGATGTTAAATGAGGATGTAACAAGAGAAGCTATAAATGAGATAGCAAATGCAGATACTCTTATTATTATAGGTACAAGCTTAACTGTATATCCTGCTGCTTACTACATAACATATTTTAAAGGTAAAAACCTTGTTATTATTAACAATGATGCAACTCAATATGATAGCAAAGCTTCTTTAGTTATCAATGATAATTTTGCTTCTACTATGAAAAAAGTTTTACCATTAATAAAATAACTTATCTAGCTATTTTATTCTATACATAAAAAAGGTTTTATTATATAATTTTAATATTAATAATTGAGGTGATTTTTATGAAAAAAATTTTTATATTTTTAACAGCTGTTGTTTTTTTAGCTGGTTGTACTTCAACTCCTAAAAGATCAAATATACCAACTCCAGTAGCTTCTATACAAGCTGTTTCTGAGGGAGAATATGTTTTAACTAATATCTTTCCAGAAGCGAATTTAACTCTTGGATTTGATAATGAGGGAAGAATTTTTGGTTTCTCTGGTATCAATAGATATTTTGGAAAGGCTGATATAAATAATGGAGCTATTGTAGTTGAGCCTTTAGCTACTACGAAAATGGCTGGTCCACAAGATAGAATGATTATAGAAGATCAATATCTTACTATTTTAAAAAGTGCAAAAACTATTGAGATAAAAAATGACTCTCTTATCCTTACTAATGAAAGAGGAGAAACTTTAATTTTCAATAAAAAATAATACTAGGAGATTAAAATGGAAAGATTAAAACAACAAACACAATTTTTAATTGAGATAGATAAGGTAAAAGGAATTTTAAGACAATCTATCGTTTTAGGAGACTTAAATAGAAGAGAAAATGATGCTGAACACAGTTGGCATATGGCTCTTTGTGCAATGACTCTTAAAGAGTATTTTACACTTGGAGAAGTTGACATGGAAAAAGTTTTCAAACTTATTCTTATTCACGATATAGTTGAGATCTATGCTGGAGATGTACCTGCTTTCTCTAACTATGATAAAGAAGCTAAATGGAATGCTGAACTTGAAAGTGCAGAGAAAATTTTTGGAATGCTTCCTGAAGAGCAAGGAAAAGATTTTATGAAACTTTGGCTTGAGTTTGAAAATATGGAGACTAGAGAAGCAAGATTTGCCAATACTTTTGATAGATTCCAAGGGTTTATACAAAATTTAACATCTGATGGACACACTTGGAAAAAATTTAATGCTACAAAAGAGATGGTTTTAAAGAGACTTGCTCCTGTTATTGAGTATACTCCACAAGTTTTCAATGAGTTTGTTATGCCTGAAATTCAAAAATATATTGATAGAGGGATAATAAAACTTTCTAAATAATTTTTCAAAAAGAGTTTTTGCAAGTAACCTTGCTTAAACTCTTTTTTTACTAAATAAACTATCAAATTATCTTGTTGATCATTTAAGAAAAATATATTCTCCCTAACATCAAGTTGACGTAATTTGGAAGTGAATATTAGAAGCCCTCAGCGAAATGTAGTTAAGAAAATGCAACGTGTTTGAGCGGAGCTTGCGGAGCGAGTTTTGCATTTTCAACGGAATAAGCCATAGGGATTCTTTATTCACTGACATGGAGTCAAATTGATGTTAAAAAAAGAAATTTAGATAACTTAACTTGACTAATAATCGCTAATGCAAAGGTACTTTGTCAAAACTTAGTGATGTACTAGATAACTGAACTTAAAAAGAAAATTAAGGATCACAGAAACTCCGTTTCTGTGTCTCAAAAGTAGTAGTCGTTTGCACTCCTCTACTTTTGGAAATTATAATTTACTTTAAAATCTCAAACCACTTTTTATATTCATCTCTATGAATACTATTTTTTATAAAAATAAAATTAAACTCTCTTTTAGCCTTAAAATTTTTTAATCCTATTCTTACTAACTCTTTATTTTCTAACTCTTTTTTTACTGCTCTTTCATAGATAAAAGTTATCCCTCTATCCTCTTTAACTAACTCTTTTATAGCTTTTATATTAGCTAATTCATATTTTTTGTCAAAATTTTTAAGAGAAAGATTATTATCATAAAGAATCTTCTCAAAAATATCTCTACTTCCTGATCCCTCTTCTCTTATAATTATTCTTTCATTCAATAGATCTTCAAAACCAATATTCTTTTTAGCTAGATTATTTTTAGGAGAGCATACTCCTATAAAGTTCTCTTTAGAATATATTATTGACTCATACTCTGTTTTCTCAAAAAATCCCTCTACCAAAGCAAACTCAATATTCCCATTTTGTAACTCTTTTAAAAGCTCTTTAGTATCCTTTATTATCACCTTTACATTTATATTTGGATAAAGTTTTGCCAGTTTTAAAAGCATATCTGGAATTATATATTCTCCAATAGTCAAAGTAGCTCCAAAATGAAGATTTTTCTCTGCTGAATTTATCTCTAAAACATCCTCTTTTATCTTAATCTCATCTGAATTCATAGTTAAAAAATACTTAAATAGATAGTTCCCTTGCTCAGTTAGAGTTAAAGCTCTATTGGAATAATTAAATAGTTTACAGTTATAAAATTCTTCAAGATACTTTATATGCTGAGTTACTGCTGGTTGAGTGATAAAAAGATTCTCTGCTGTCTTTGTATAGTTCAATGTTTTACACAGTTCTAAAAATGTATATACTCTAAAATCAAGCATTTTCCCCCCCTTTTAATTATAAGAAAAATTTATAATTATATAATAATATATAATTTTATTTTATATCTATTTTATGCTAAAATCAACCTGTAAAGTAAAGAAAGCAAATAATATATAAAAAATTTTAAGGAGGAACAAAAATGAACTTTAAATTTAATGATGAACAAGTAAAATTTATTCAAATAGTAAAAGAGATTTCTAAAAAATATGTTGCACCAATAGCAATGGTAACTGATAGAGATGCTGCTTTCCCTAAAGAAGCTATTGAAAATCTTGCTAAAAACAATTTAATGGGAATCCCATTTGACAAAAAATTTGGTGGAGCTGGACTTGATAACCTATCATACATAGCAGCAGTAGAGGAGATTTCTAAAGATTGTGCATCTACTGGAGTTATTCTTTCTGCTCACACTTCTCTTTGTACAGCTCCAATATTTGAATATGGAAATGATGCTCAAAGAGAAAAATATCTTATCCCTCTAGCTAAAGGAGAGAAATTAGGAGCATTTGGTTGGACAGAGAGTGAAGCTGGAGTAAAAGTTACTGCTGATAAACAAGGTGACAACTATGTTATCAATGGTAAAAAAGTATTTATAACAAACTCTCATGAGGCATCTATCTTCTTAGTATTTGCTAAAGCTGAAAAAGGAGTTTCTGCATTTATTGTTGAAAAGGGAACTAAAGGATTTACAGTTGGAGAAGCTGAAGAAAAAATGGGAGTTAGAGGATCTTCAACTTCTGAATTAATATTTGAAAATTGTGTAATTCCACAAGAAAACCTACTTGGAGAAGAGGGAGAAGGTTTAAAAATAGCTATGGCTACTTTAAATGGTGGAAGAATTGGAGTTGCTGCTCAAGCTGTTGGAATTGCTCAAGGAGCTTTAGACTTTGCTATTGAATATACAAAAAATAGAGTTCAAGGTGGAAAAAAATTAACTGAATTCCAAAATACTCAATTTGTAATTGCTGGATTACAAACTAAAATTGATGCTGCAAGACTTATGACATATAGAGCAGCAAATATGAAAGATTTAAAAGAAGATTATGGATATATGGCATCTATGGCTAAACTTTTTGCTTCTGAAGTTGCTATGGAAGTTACAACTAAAGCTGTTCAACTATTGGGAGGAAATGGATACTCTAAAAAATTCCCAGTTGAAAGAATGATGAGAGATGCTAAGGTAACTGAAATATATGAAGGAACTTCAGAAATTCAAAAGATTGTTATTTCTAATTGGTTAAAATTAAATTAATAAAAAGGAGTTTCAAATGAAAGAGGCAATAAATAAACTTCGTGAAATGCCTGTAGCACTAACTGGACTTGCTTTAGGTATAGCTGGTGTATCAGGAGCTTTAAGTAACTTTTTAGGGCAATTCCCTGTGATTGTTGGAGATTTGATATCATTATTCTTAGTTACTGTTATATTTATAAAAAATATTTTTCATTTTAATGTTTTAAAAGAGGAGTTAAGCCATCCAACTCTTGGAAGCTTTATTCCTACTCTAGATATGACAGTTATGATTCTTGGTGGTTTTATAAGCAGCTATTCTCTTATTATTGGAAGAGCAATTTGGTTTTTAGCTATATTAGCTCATGTTATATTCTGTTCAATATTCTTCTACCATAGAATTAAAGATTTTCAAATGCATCATATTGTTCCTAGTTGGTTTGTTCCACCTGTGGGAATTGTAGTTGCTTGTGTAGCTGGGGCAAATATGGGAGTTTCATCATTTACACATTTAATATTTTATATAGGATTTGCTTTATACTTAATAATGTTACCATTTATGTTATATAGAGTTATGTTTGTTCAACCTATTGATGAAAGTAGACTTCCAACATTTGCTATAATGGCAGCTCCACCTAGTTTATGCCTTGCTGGATATTTAACAGTATTTAATACTCCTTCAGAGATTATTATCGGTATACTTCTACCACTAGCAGTATTTATGACACTACTTGTTTATTTATCATTCTTTAGAATATTAAAGATCAGTTTTAATCCTTCATATGCTTCATTAACATTCCCTCTAGCTATTGGATCTACTGCTCTTCTAAAATATTCTAACCATCTATATAACATTGGTAACACTTATGCAGAATTTTGGAGATATGCTGGTATAATATCTTCAACACTAGCATTTGTTATAATCTCAACAATTTTTATTAAAATGTTGATTTATATAAAAAGATATATTATTTGTAAAGAAAATATCTAATACCCCCTCAAAGAAAAAGGATTGAAAACCTAGTTTGTACTAGATATCAATCCTTTTTTTCTTACCACCAATGATGATGTCTACCTATTCTATATCCACCATAACCAATACCACCTATAATTACAGTATTAAGAAGATTATCTCTATATCTTTCTCTCTTCTCCTTTTCAATAGCTAATTTTTTATCAAATTCAAATTTTTCTCTAGCTAGCTGTAACTCTATCTCCTCTTTTGATGGAGCATTTGCTTTTATCTCTTTTTCTCTATTAGCCATAACAAAATTTTTATATTGATTATAATTTTCTATCCTCTTTTGAGCAGAAGTTTTATCTTCACTTTTTGCAAAAATTGAGATACTTAATATTATAAATAAAACAAATATTTTCTTTTTCATCTCTATCACCTCATTTGTAATTTAAGTATACCATATAAAAATCTTCTCCTCAATAAAAAAACTGTACCAATATCCTAAAATAAGATATCAGCACAGTTATACTCAAATTATTAGATTACTAATCCTCCACCAACTTCAAGAACTTGTCCTGTGATGTAAGATGCTTCATCACTAGCTAAGAATAGTATTGCATTTGCTACATCTTCAGCAGTTCCAAATCTTTTTAGAGGTGTTCTTTCCATCATTCCAGCAACTACACTTTCAGAAAGTACAGCTGTCATTGGACTTTCAATAAATCCAGGTGCTACACAGTTAGCTCTTATAGCTCCTCTTCTAGCAAGCTCTTTTGACCAAGTTTTAGTCATAGAGATTACTCCACCTTTTGTTGCTGAGTAGTTTGTTTGAGCAAGGTTTCCATAGATTCCTACTACTGAAGAAAGAGTTACTATTGATCCTTTTTTATTTTTTGACATAACTGGAGCAACAGCTTGAGTCATGTTAAATACTCCTTTTAGGTTTACATCTATAACTGCATCCCATTGTTCTTCAGTCATTCTTTGTAATAGAGCATCTTTTGTAATTCCAGCATTGTTAATAAGAATATCTATTCTTCCATATTCTGCTACTATTTTAGCTATAAATTCTTTTATAGCTGGTCTATCAGTTACATTTAAAATTTCATGTCTTACATTTGGTTGAGTGTATTCAGCTTCACCCATGTCACAAGAGATTACCATCTCTGCTCCTTCAGCAGCAAATTTCTCAACAACAGCTCTTCCTATTCCTCTTGCACTTCCTGTAACTAATGCTATTTTTCCTTTTAATCTATCCACTTAGTTTCCTCCTTAATTTCCGTTTTCCATCATATTAAAAAACTCAAATATTTTTTAATACTTACATAAAGTATAATTTTTTTTTCATAAAAAGTCAATAAGAACATTAGTTATAATACACTTGTACATCTATTTATTTATTCTCTTTCCTGCAAAATATTAGAATAATCTCTTTTATAGATTACACTAAATATATTTGTTGTATAGATGTTAGATTTATTGTAAAATATAATTAACGTTCTAGCTAATATGGAGGTTATACATGAAAATTCTTATATTACTTTTCTCTATTTTCATTATGGGATGTAGTAATGGCACTATAAAAAAGACATATTATAATAATGGAAAGATAGAATCTAAAATTCAATATAAAGATGGAAAAAAATCTGGTAAAATAATAAACTATTTTCCTAATGGTAAGCTAGCTGTTAAAGGGACATTTACTGACGATAAAAGAGATAAAAAATGGACTTTTTACAATGAAAAAACTGGAAAAATTGATAGTATTGAGAACTATGTATTAGGAGTTTTACAGGGAGAGCAATTTTATTATCATGAAAATGGTAAGTTAAAAGTAAAAGGATATTATGAAAATGGAGTTAGAAGTGGATTTTGGGAAAAATATGATGATAAGGGAAATCTAGAGGTACAAAATATCTTTCTTGATGGAGAAAATCTTATAAGTGTAGCTATCTATCAAAAAAACTCTGTACTTTTATGTAGAGGTAGTGTAATTGATCAACTTCGTCAAGGTAAATGGGAGTATTTTGATAGTAAAGGTAGGTTGTTATATACTGTAAACTATGAGAACGGAATTAGAAATGGTGAGTGGGAAGCATTTGAAAGAGATGGTTCTCTTTTAATGAGTGGAAAATATAGAGATGGAAAGATTATAGGAATTGATTTTGAATAGAAAACAAGGCTGTTGTAAATTGATGATTTTACTCATTAATTTCTTCAGCCTTTTTTATACAAAAATATTGACTTAGAGTTAACTCTAAGTGATATAGTAAAATTATTAGGAAATTAAATTCACAATACAAGGGGGCAATTATGAAAAATATTTTAATTTTATCATCAAGTCCAAGAAAAAATGGAAATTCAGATATTTTATGTGAACAATTTATAAAGGGAGCAAAGGAAAGTGGTCATAATACAGAGAAAATTTATATTTCTGATATGAAGATAAATTATTGTACTGGTTGTGGAGTTTGCAATACAACAGGTGAATGCGTTCAAAAAGATGGAATGGAAAAAATATATGAAAAAATGTTAAAAGCTGATGTTAGTGTTTTTGCTACACCAGTATATTTTTATTCTATGTGTGGTCAGATGAAAGTTTTTATAGATAGATTAGTTCCAATATACACAAAACTTGTAAATAAAGAGGTATATATAATAGTTACTGCTTGGGATCCTGAAAAAGCAAACTTAACTTCAACGGTAGAAGCTATAAGAGGACTTACAAGAAACTGCATGGAAGGGACAATAGAAAAGGGAGTTATTTTAGGAAGTGGAAGTGCAGAAAAAGGAGAAGTAGAAAAAACACCAGCTTATTTAGAGGCTTATGAAATGGGAAGAAAGGCATAGGAGAGAAAATGACTATATCTGAAGTTAGTAAAAAATATGATATTTCTACAGATACGTTAAGATATTATGAAAGAATAGGGCTGATACCAAAAGTTGGAAAAAATAGAAGTGGAAATAGAGATTTTACAGAGGTAGATTGTAATTGGGTGGAATTTATTAAATGTATGAGAGGAGCAGGAATCTCTGTTGAAAGTTTGATTGATTATGTAAAATTATTCCAAGAGGGAGATAATACAATTAAAGCTAGAAAACAAATCTTAGTTGAAGAGTATGAAATTTTAAGTGAAAAAATAAAAAAATTACAAGAAGTTCAAGAGAGATTGAAATTCAAAATAGAAAGTTATGATAAAAATATTTTAGAATATGAAGAAAGATTAAAAAAATAGTAATAAATATCTATTTTTTTATGTAACAGATACCCTAAAAACTCAAGGAGGAAACAATATGAAATTTGATTTTAATTATTACAACCCAACTAAAATTTATTTTGGAAAAGATTCTCTTAATAATTTAGAAAAAGAGTTAAAAAATTATGGAGAAACAGTACTTTTAGTCTATGGAAAAAATTCTATTAAGAAAAATGGACTTTATGATAAAGTTATAGAGATTTTAAAATCTGCTAATAAAAAAGTTGTTGAATTAGCTGGAATAAAATCTAATCCAACATATAAACAGATGATGGAAGGAGCAAAGCTTGTTAAAGAAAATAGTGTTGACTTGATTTTAGCAGTTGGTGGAGGTTCAGTTATAGATTGTTCTAAAGCTATTTCTGTATCAGCTTATTGTGATGAAGATCCATGGGAAAAATATTGGATTAACTTTAAAAAAGTAGATAATAAAATTGTACCTGTGGGAAGTATACTTACAATGGTTGGTACTGGTTCTGAAATGAATGGAGGTTCTGTTATTACTCATGAAGAAAAAATGTTAAAAAATGGAAGAGTATTCTCAGCTGAAGTTTATCCAAAATTTTCTATTTTAAATCCTGAATATACTTATACAGTTCCTAAAAATCAAATGGTTAGTGGAATATTTGATACTCTTTCACATCTTATGGAACAATATTTTTCAGGAGATGATAACAATACTACTGATTATGTAATTGAAGGAGTAATGGAATCTTTAATTGATAGTGCTAAAGTAGCTATTAAAAATCCAAAAGATTATGAAGCTAGAAGTAATATTATGTGGTGTGCAACACTTGGTTTAAATACAGTTACAGGGTTATCAAAAACACAAGATTGGGAAGTACATATGATAGAACATCAAGTTGGAGCTTATACTGATTGTCCTCATGGAATAGGGCTTGCTATTGTATCTGTTCCTTATTATAAATATATCTATAAATATGGCTTAGATAAATTTGTAAGATTTGCTGAAAAGATTTGGAAAGTTGATGGAAAAAATATGACTAAAGAGGAGATTGCTCTTGCAGGAATTGAAAAACTTTCTGACTTTATAAAAGAGATGGAAATTCCTACAACTTTAAGAGAAATAGGAGCTACAGAAGAAATGCTTCCACTTATTGCAAATTCTACTGTAATTATGGAAGGTGGATATAAAAAATTAACTGCTGATGAAATTTTAGAAATTTTAAAAAAATCATTGTAACTACTCAGCTATGTGATTACAAAAAATAAAAAATCAGCTAAAAATTAGGAGAATTTGCTTGATGCGGATTCTCCTTTTTAACTGATTGCTGGAAGCATTATGTCACATAATTCAAAAATGCTTTTTAATGCTTCATATTGATTTTGTCCATTCTTCTTCAGTGTCACTACCCTCTTACTCTACAATAAATTTTACTTCCTAAATCGCTTCTAAATGCTCCTTGAACCTTACTCTTGATTTTTACATTTCTAATTTCTTTTTCAGCAGCATTATTAGTAAACAAAATTGTAATGTGGGTAAGTTTTTAAATAAACTTGATATTCGTTAACATTAATTTTAATTTCAGGAATATCAAAAATCTGACGAGTTTTGCCTGCCTCTACTTTAACATCTTTTAAATTAACAGCACAATGAGGGCAAATATCATTAGGAAGTTCAACAACAAAATCAGAATTATTAACTTTTTCAAGAATAGAACCTTTATGGTCGATTTGCCTGCCTGATGCTTTGCTAGTTTTCTTTCTTAGCGATCTATTTTTATTTTTTTTTACCAAATTTATCAGAAAATGGTGGAAAATTACTATTGGAGCTGTTCATTTCAAGTCTAGTTTTAAGCATAGCATTTTCTCTTTTTAATTGTTCATTTTCGATTTTTAATTTTTCAATTTCTTTTCTAAACTTAGCGATTTCAAGTAATAAATCTTAAATTTTAATTTCTATAAAAGATCATCTCCTCTTTTCAAATTTTACTTAAATATCTTAGAATACTTTTTTAACACAAAAAAAGACCCAAGCCTATTTTTTTAAACTTGAGTCTCAAATTTTAATTTATAGCTGAGTAGTTACATATTCTCAAAATAATTTTCTTATTTCTAATTTCAAATTATAATTTTTCTCCATTACTTTCTATTACAGTTTTATACCAATAATAACTATCTTTTTTATATCTATCTAAGCTACCTGTTTCTTCATTTCTATCTACATAAACAAACCCATATCTTTTTTGATATCCATTTAACCAACTTAATAGATCCGTAAAAGACCAAGTACAATAGGCAATTATATTACAACCCTCATCAATTGCTTGATATAAAGTTTTTAAATGCTCTCTTATATAATCAATTCTATATGTATCATGAATTGAATTATCATTTTCTAATTTATCAAAAGCACCTAATCCATTTTCAGATATTACAATAGGCAATCTATATCTACTTGTGATTTCTCTACATAAATATTTTAATCCTATTGGATCTATTGCCCAATCCCAATCTGTTGTTTTTAAATAAGGGTTTTGTGGATTTTTAAATAACCCTGGTATTCCTGTTATTTGAGCTGAACCTTTTTTTCCTGTTGTATTCATAACTCCATAAGGAGTAACTCCATCTAATGGATTATACTCACATACACAACTTTGATAGTAATTTACTCCCATAAAATTTATTTCTTTTGCTGCTTTTTTTAGTATTTCTCTATCTTCATCAGTTACTTCTGGAGCAAGTCCATTTTTTTCTAAATATTTCATTGCAACTATTGGGTATTCTCCATAACCATACATATCTAACCACCAGTAATTTTTTAAATCATCAAAATTTAATTTTGATATTGCATTTTCTGGTTTACAGTCTAGAGCATAACTTGGAGTATAAGCAAAACTTGCTCCTATTTTTCCATCAAATCCCATTTCACGATATGCTAATACTGTTTTAGCATGGGCTAAGAAAGCATGATGATTTACTTGATAAAACATCTTTTGATCATCAAATTTTCCAGGTGGATGGTTAGCTGTTAGCCAACCAAGTGAAGTAAATATATTTTGTTCATTTAAAGTTATCCAATATTTTACACTTTTTCCAAAAATTTTAAATAATGTTTTTGCATAATTTACAAAATCATCAACTATTTTTCTATTTTCAAATCCTCCATATTGATCAACTAAACTTTGAGGTAAATCCCAATGAAATATTGTAACCATCGGTTCAATACCATATTTTAGACATTCATCTATTATATTTTGATAAAATTCTATACCTTTTTGATTTAATTTTCCATTTCCAGTTGGGTATATTCTTGTCCAAGCAATTGAAAATCTATATGTTTTTAATCCCATTTCTGCCATCAAAGCTATATCTTCTTTATATCTGTGATAATGATCGACTGCTAGATCTCCAGTTGTTCCTTTAAAAGTCTTTCCTGGTATTCTTACAAAATTATCCCAATTGGATAAACCTTTTCCATCTTCATTATATGCCCCTTCAATTTGATAAGCAGCTGATGCACTTCCCCATAAAAAATCTTTTGGAAATTTCCTCATTTTTTACCTCCTATCACATATTTTACATATTTTCTTCTTCTAACATTTTTTTATCAAAAGCCTTAAAAAAAGGTAGATATATTATCATTCCTATTAAGATCAATATCACTTGTAAAATAACATATCTAAATGAACCTATTGAACCTAAATATCCACTTATTAAAGGTGGTGTTGTCCAAGGAATTGAGATTCCTGGTAATTTTGGTAAAATCCCTATAGCTATACTAAAATATCCTATAAATCCTGTTAATATCGGTGTAATAAAAAATGGAATTATTAAATATGGATTCATTACAATTGGTAATCCAAATATAATTGGTTCATTTATATTGAAACAAGCTGCTCCAACTGAAATTTTTCCAATTTCTTTAAGCTGTTTACTTTTAGAAACAAAAGCTAATAAAAAGGCTAAAGCAAATGTTCCTCCCCCTCCTCCAATACTTATAAATAAATCAAAGAATGGTCCTCCTATAATATTGGGGATTTCTGCTCCAACTTCATAAGCAAGTCTATTTTGATCTCCTAAAAGCCCAAGAACTGGACCAATCATTCCTAGAATAATTGTAGAACCATGTAATCCTGCTATCCAGAAAAGCTGAATAATTGCAGTTATTATAGCAAGTCCCCACCAGCTTCCTACTAAAGTTTTTAATGGAGTTGTTAGTATTACTTTTAATAATTCATGAATATTTTGTAAACTTGTATTTTCTAGTATTAAACGTACAATCAAAGTTCCAATCATTAAAGCTAAAGTTGGTATTAAAGCAACAAATGATTTTGCTACTGCTGGTGGAACATTTTCTGGCATTTTAATAACAATATTTTTTCTTATAAACCAACTATATATTTCTACAGATATAATTGAAGAAATTATAGCTCCAAATAGTCCTGCACTTCCAGTATACATCAATGGAATAGCTTCTACTGTATTATTCATAAATGAAACTTTAAAAGGTGTAAGTATCATAAAAGTCATAAGTGCAAGTGCTACTGATGATAGACAGTCTACTTTATTTTTTTCAGCAAGTCTATAAGATACTCCAATACATCCAAAAATAGCCATTATATCAAATGTTGCTCTAACAGGATACAATACTTTTCCCATCCAAGCATCTCCAAATATTCCTGCCATAAATTCATAATATCCAGATATAGGTAAAAAAGCTAAAATTAAAAATATAGATCCTGCTATTGTAAGTGGCATTGACAAAATAAGTCCATCTCTTATAGCTTGAATATGTTTTTGGTTTCCTAGCTTAGCAGCTACCGGCATAAATTTTTCTTCTAAAAATACATTAAATTTATCAAATAAGCTCATCTTTCCTCCTAATTTTTTCTACTTTTATTATTTAATATGAAATGATATACAGCCCCAATCTTCCCAGAATCATTTAAAAATTTACATCTTTCTATTTTTGGCATTTTTAATGGACAAACATCTTTTTTTAATATTTGAATTTTATCTTCAATTATTTTTACAAAATCTTCTCTTTTAGTAATTTCTCCACCTATAAGTACTTTTTCAGGATTTAAACTAACTGATAAATTATAAATTGAATAAGCTAGTGAAGTATAAAATTCATCTATTGTTTTTATAGCAATTTCATCTCCAGTTGCAGCATATTCAAATATTTGCTCTCCAGTTAATTCTTGCCAATCAATATTTTTCTTTCTAGCATATGTTTGTATTAATCCTCCTCTTACACTTCCAGACATACTTAAACTAGCTTCTTCATAATTTTCTCTTCTATCAGTAATCATGAAGCCAAATTCACCTGCAGCATATTCAGAACCTCTTACCATTTTTCCATCTATATATATAGCTCCTCCAACTCCTGTTCCTACAGTTAAGCAAATAAAATTATCACATTCTTTTGCATTTCCTCTCCATTTTTCTGCTAATGCTACACAGTTAACATCATTTTCTAATTCTACAGGAATTCCTATATATTTTTCTAATTCTGCTTTAAAAGGAAAATCATATAAATCATAAAGTGCTCCACCTGTTATCATATGTCCTTTTTTTACATCTATTACTCCTGGCATACTAAATGCCAATCCCTCTATATTTTTGTCTACAGCTTGAAATTTTTCTGTAATCTCTTTAATATTTTTAAATATAATCTCTTTATTATCTTTTGTAAGAAAACTTCCATTTTCTAAAATTTCTCCATATTCATTTATTAATGAATACTTTGTATTTGTTCCTCCAATATCAAAACTTAAAAACATACTTTCTCCTTTTAGGAAACCGCTTTCTTAAAGCTTTTAAATAAAAGAGAACTCAGTCAATGAAGTCCTATGTTTCTCTTTCATAAAGTTTTAATTCTCCATCATACCTATTCTCTTTTATTTTTTTCCCTTCTATCATTTGTAATATAGCTTCTACAGCCTTTTCTGCCATTTTATCTAAATTATAACCTATAGTAGTAATTCTAGGTCTATATAATTTAGATATTTGGTTATTATCAAAACCAATTAATTTAACATTTCTATAGTCTATTCCATTTTCTGCTAACGCCTCTAAACAACCTATTGACATTTCATCATTAGCACAGAATATTCCTTCTGGAATATCCCCAGTTTTTATCATAGTACTAAATATATTTTTAGCTATTTCTAATTGAAATTCTCCTTTTAATACTTTACAAAAAATTCCATTTCCATCAATCTCATCTAAAAAACCTTCTTCTCTTTCTAAACCAGCTAATTTTTCTTCTTGCCCTGCAAAATGATAAATTGTTTTAAATCCTTTATCTAATAAGTATCTTGCAGCTATTTTTCCACCATTATAATTATTTGAATTGATTAAAAAAACATTTTTTGCTTTATGCTCAGCTTTATAGTCAAAAATTACTAATTTATATTCATTTTCTATTATTTCTTCAAGTTCTGGTTCATCTAATGTAGCTCCTATTACAATAGCTCCTTGAATTGTTCCGTTATCTATTAACTGTTTAATTTTTATTTTTTGTTCTGGTTTTTTAATAAGCGAAATTAAAACTTTAACATCTTTTTCCTCTGCTTTTTCTACTATTAGAGCAATTATATATTGAAAAAAATAACTTCCTAATCCTCCCTTATCAAATATAAATATTCCTATAACTTTTTCTTTTTTCCCAGCTAAATTTCTAGCTTGTATATTAGGTTCAAATTCATATTTTTTTATAACTTTCAGAATTTTTTCTCTAGTTGATTCAGGAATTCCAGGATAATTATTTATTACTTTTGACACAGTTCCCTTTGAATAACCAGCTAATTTAGCTATATCATCAATTTTTATAAAACTCACCTCATTTTTATATTATATAAACTGATGATACCTTTTTTTTTATATCTTGTCAAATATTTTACCACCAAGCTGAGATTTGGAATCCTGTAATTACATCCTCTATTTTCGATTTAGTAGTAACACCAGTATCTGTTTTTTCACCTTCATCTCCTATATAAGTGGCAAATAATCTCAATGATGTTTCTGCACTTCCAACATAATATTTTAATTGAGGACCAGCAGATATTTTATAATATAAATGTTCTTCAGTATTTCCATTATAAGATTCTGCATCTCTACGACCTATACCAGCTTCTAACCATAAATCTAAATTTTGATTTACATAATAGATTGGTCTTAAAACTAAAGCATCTGATTCTAATTTATTTACTCTCCAAGAGTCTTGGAATGGTGTCTTTTCCCATACAGTTCCATTTTCACCAGGATAGCTATAAGCATATGATTCAAATTTTCTTGCATTTATATTTTCAGCACGAAGACTTCTATAACTTACAAGCATATGAGTTCTATCTCCAAGTCTTACTGTTCCTCCAAGTCCTAATTGATAAGTAACTGCATCTTCTGCTGCTCTTTTGTTAAAGTCTGTATCAATTTTTCCAATTCCTTCTCCAGCTAGTAAACCTGTTGAATATTGTAAATAGTGTTGTCCTTTTCCTTCTAGTCCAAAGAAATTATTTGGTTGATAATAAAGTCCTGCATATATACCGTCATCTGCTGCTTCCCTTTTACTTATATCTGCTTCGTTATAATTATCTTTATTAGTTAATTCTGTTACATCATCATGGTCCATAGCATGAGCATACATAATTTCTCCAGATAAATCTTTATAAGTATATTTTGCTTTATAAGCTCTAATATCTTCTGCTACGTCTCTATCTTTTTTGTCTCTTTCAGCTATTTCTGTATCTTCAAAATCATTTGTGATATAGGCAAGACTTAATTTTCCATCCCATAATTTTATATTTTCTATTCCTAATCCTGTTCCTGCAACCTCTTGATAGTAATAATCTAGAACTTCAACTTGTTGATCATCCCATTTTTTCTTTCCTGCTACTAATACAGCATCTTTAAAAGCTCCTTTAAACATTGGAACATTTCCCATTTCAACATATAATTGTGTAAGATCTACTTTGCTTTCGTCTCCAACAGTGTTATCATAGTTATCACTCCAGCTTTCAAGCTGAACAGCTAATTTTGTCCATGCACCATTATTTTGAATAAACTTTTTAGAAAAATTTATATTAAAGTTTGTATCGTACTCATTTCCCCATCTTCCCACATATTCTTTATTTTTGCTATAACTACTCTTATTTCCATGTTTCATATTTCCTTCAGCTCCAGTTCTTAAATATCCATGGAATTGAAGTTCTGTATCGTCATTTTTAGGTTTTTCTTTAGTTGCTAAACTTAATTTTTTTTCATTTTTCTTAATATTTAATTTTTGTTTTTTTAGTTCCTTATTTTGTTCTTCTATAATTTGCTCTAATTTTTCTATTCTTTGTTCCAATGTTAAATTTTCAGTTTTTGCTAATGTTGGAACTGCTAATGTACATAATAAGCTTACTAATAAAAATTTTTTCATTATTTTTTCTCTCCTTTAAAACCTAAATCATATACTTTTATTGAATCAATTTCAAACTGTTGTGGGAATACTTCAGCATCTACACCTTGTTGTCCTCCCCAAGCTCCACCAACAGCTATATTTAAAATTAAATAGAATTTTTGATCAAATGGCCAAGCTGCATTTCCATTATTTTCATTTTGATAAGTGAAATATAAAGTATTATCAAAATAAACTTTTATAACTTTTGGTGTCCATTCTAGTGAATATGTATGGAAAGTGTCAGAAACTTTTTCTCCCATAATTTGTCCACTCTTTTGATTTGAATTTTTCCAATAATATTTTTCTGTATGAACTGTTCCATGAATTCTATCTTGGTCAAATCCAACATGTTCCATAATATCTATTTCTCCACTCTTTGGCCAATCTCCATATACAGAGTCAGTAGGCATTAACCAAATAGCTGGCCAAGTTCCCTTTCCCTCAGGTAATTTAGCTTTCACTTCTATTCTTCCATATAAGAAATCTTTTTTCCCTCTAGTAACAAGTCTTGTCGATGTATATTGATTTTTATCATACGCCTCGTTCCAAGCAGTTATAGTTAATTTTCCATCTTCAACATAGACATTATCTGGATTTTTTTCTGTATAATATTGTAGTTCGGCATTACCCCAACCGTTTCCTCCAACATCATATCCCCAATCTGTATCTTTTGGAAGTCCTTCATAGTTGAATTCTTCTTCCCAAATTAAATTTCCAAAATATTTTTCTATTCTAATATCATTTAATTTTTTTCCATTACCAATTTTTTTAATTGTTATCTTTCCATCTTTTGTTGATTCCCCATTGTTTTTTAATAGACACTCTCTATTATTTTTATTTAATTCAACAGTTTTTCCATTTTGGATAGTAACAACATATTTTTCTTCGTTAGAAATATCTCCACTTATTTTAACTAAATAATCTGAATCTTCCTCTAATACCATAGTTTTTACAAACTCTTTTCCAGAAGATAATTTTTTTATAGCAGTAATATCTTTAGAATTTAAAATGTTTTCATCTTTTCCTGTTACTGTATATTTATGTTGAACTTGGAATTTTGTTAGATTTATCATTCTATTTACATCTATCATTCCTACTTTTTCTAAACTTACTTCACTCATTTTTACCTCTTCTGTTGTTTGAGTGAACCAAAATTCAAATCTAGCTTTTTCATCTGCTTCAGCTAACATTTCAAAATCAAATACATATTCTTTTTGATTTGGAGAAAGTTCTATTTTTTTCTCACAATATCCAAAATAACTTCTTTCTCCGTCAGCACCTATTTTTATAGTAAGTTCTGTTTTTTTATCCACATCAGCTTTAAATTTTAATTGATATACTCCTCCAGCTTCTAAGCTTAATGGAGCTTGAATAACTTGTAAACCATGTGCTGGAGCTTTATTATTTTTAGAAACTGCCACTAAATCTCCATTTACTATTTTTATATCTCCTGCTCCACCTGAATTTTCATGTTTAATCCAAGAATTTTCTGTATTTACCATTCCCATATTATTTGGAATAGCATTTGATAATGGATTTTCAAAAGAAGAGTTTTTTAATAAATTCTCTCCAAAAGCCATTTGTGATAGAAGCAACGAAGCAATTAAAACTTTCTTTCCCATTTTCATAAACTTTCCTCCTTTTATTTTTTTAATATCTCACATTTAAGAAACCGCTTTCTTTAATGTGAGTATACCATTTATTGTATTTTTGTCAACCATTTTATTTTTTTTTAATCTAAAAATTACTATTTTAGCCTTTTTAAAAATTAAAAAAGTAATTAAGACAAAAAATGTATTGACTTTTTACTTGTTTTGCTATATTATTTTCTTAACAACTTATGGTTTTATTTAGAACATTAAAATAATTTTGAAAACACAAAATGAATTTTATAAAAGGAGATGCAGTTATGAAAAAAATATTATTATGTTGTTCTGCTGGAATGTCTACTAGTTTATTAGTTACAAAAATGAAAAAAGTTGCTGAAGAAAAAGGAATAGATGTTGAAATTAATGCAATTGCTTTAGAACTTTTTGAAGAAAATTTACCAAATTATGACGTTTTCTTATTAGGACCTCAAGTTAAATTTAAAAAAACCGATTTCCAAAAGAAAGCCGATGCTTTTAACAAAAAAGTAGATGTTATAAATATGATTGACTATGGAACTATGAATGGAGCAAAAGTTTTAGATTTTGCTTTAAGTCTAATTAAGTAAATTTTAAAGGAGTTTTTATGGAAGATACAAATTTTATTTCTGAAGAAATTATGGAAAAAATAATGACTGGAGTAGCTGTTGCAGGAACTGCTAAATCTTTAGGAAAAGAAGCTTTGATTAAAGCTAATCAAGGAGAGTTTGAAGAAGCTAGAGCCCTTCTTTCTGAAGCAAAAAAAACATTTGTTGAAGTTCATGGATGCCATTTTGAATTTATCCAAAAAGAAGCTTCTGGAGAAAAAATTGATATTTGTCTTTTATTGATTCATATGGAAGATCATATTATGACAACTTCTTTATTTTTAGATTCTTTAGAAGATCAAATAAACCTTATTGAAAGAATAGATAAATTAGAAAAGCTAATTAAATAATTTTTTATAATCTCCCAAATAATGAAAAAGGTTGAGTAAAGCATAAAAGATCACTCAGCCTTTTTTATTATTAAGTTAAAAATTATAGACAACTAAACTTAATACAAAAGCTATGCAGGTAAAAATACCCACACAGCTTTTTTAAATAAAATACTCCATTTCATTTTCTTTTTCAATAAATCCCAGAGATTTATATATATTTTTCCCTGACTCACTAGAATTTAGCCATAATCTCTTTATAGAGTTATTTTTTGAAAACTCTATAATCTCCTTTACAAGTTTTGTTGCCAACCCTTTTTTTCTACTATTTAAACTAGTATAAACATTCAATATATACCCCTCTATTCCAACTGGATTTTCATAGTAGGGTATTCTACAAAAAGTACACATTGAAGCTACTGCAACTATTTTTTCTTCAATCTCTATAAACCAACAATAGAGATCTTTTTTTATATGTTGAAGGTAATATTGTTTAGTTTCCCATATTAGCTCCTCTATATTATCCCTCTCTTTTATCTCTCCAAGTTCTTTAAAAAGTTCCATTCTTAACTTTATAAAATCTTCTACGTTTTTTTCAGAACCTAAAATTATTTTCATAAAGTCTTCCTTTCCTTATTTAACTATTGTTTTCTTTTCTACACTATTAACATCAGCTGTTCCTGTAAGTATCATAGCTTGATTTAATTGACTTTTAAGAGTATCAAAAATAGTTTTTACTCCCTCTTCTCTTCCACCAATAGATCCCCAGATAAGAGGTCTACCTACTAATACTCCCTTTGCTCCTAAAGCTAAGTATTTAAGGATATCTACACCCTCTCTTACTGAACCATCTACTAATACATTAATTTTATCTCCAACTGCTTCTACAATCTCTTCTAATACATCACAAGGAGCTAAAGTTTCAGCAAGAACTCTTCCACCATGATTAGAAACTACTATTGTATTAACTCCAGCTTCTGCACAAAGTTTTGCTTCATCTACACTTAAAATTCCTTTTATTATAAATGGAAGCTTAGTAGAATTTACAAGTTCTTTTAAATCCTCAAAAGATTTAGGTCCTACTGGTTGTCCAAAAAGTTTCATTGTTACAAGTCCAGCACCATCTACATCTACTCCTACTGCTATTGCTCCAGCTTCCTCTGCCATTCTTATTCTCTTAATAATCTCTTCATTGCTTCTTGGCTTAATTATAGCAATTCCCATTCCATTATTCTCTTTAAGAGCTTTTAAACCAGCTTCATAACAAGTAGGATCTCCTGTATCTCCTATCATTCCTATTGTCCCTGCATCTATTGCTCCCTTTATAACATCATGGCAGTATTCTTCCTCAGTAACTCCACCACCCATATTAAATTTAGTTCCTGTAATAGGAGCACCTAAACATGGAAAAGATAATTTTTGTCCAAAAAGTTCAATGTTCATTTTAGGCTCAGTTACATTATGAAGTGTTCTCATAACTACCTTTATATTTTTTAATTTTAAATATGATATTTTAAACGATTCTCCTGTACCAGTTCCACCCATACCAGGCACTTTTCCGGAACAAAAGATTCCATCACAAATTTTACATACATTACAAAAACCTTTCATTTTTTCTCTCGCATTATTTTTTACTTCTTTTATATCCATCTTAAAACCCCCTTGTAATTCTTAATTTTCTATCTTTCTTTTATAGTACTACTATTTGCTAGTTATTGTCAATTACTACTAAAACTAAAAAATATTTTGATTTTTATTAAGAAAAAGATATTGACAAAAGCTCTAAAATAAAGTACGCTATTGATAACATAAACATAATTTAATATAATTATTTTAGATAAGAGGGTGGAAAGAAACATGGCAAGTAAAACTGTTGAAATCAAAAATGAAACTGGACTTCACACAAGACCAGGAAATGAATTTGTTAGTCTAGCAAAAACTTTTAATTCTCAAATTGAAGTTGAAAACGAAGCTGGAAAAAGAGTAAAAGGGACTTCTCTTTTAAAACTACTTTCTCTAGGAGTAAAAAAAGGTACTAAAATAACTGTATATGCTGAAGGAGACGACGCTGATACAGCTGTAGAACAATTAGCTCACCTTCTTGAAAATTTAAAAGACTAGATTTAATTTTTAATAGAAGGTACTTAAATAGTACCTTCTATTTTTTTAGTCAACTGCAGTTATAAAAAAATAAGAAAGGGAAATGGTAAGTAAAATGAGTAGAAAAATTAAGGGTATTGAAGCATCACCAGGTATTGCTATTGGAAAAATATTTTTATACCAAGAGCAAGAACTTGTAATTAAAACTGAAAAAATTGGAAACACTGATAATGAAAAAGAAAGACTACTTCAAGGTAGAGAAAAATCTAAAGAGCAACTTTTAAAGATTAGAGAAAAAACTGCTGAAAAATTAGGTGAAGACAAAGCTGCTATATTTGATGGACATATCACTCTTCTTGAAGATGAAGATCTTTTTGATGAAGTTACTGAAATTATTGAAGATGAAAATATATGTGCTGAAGCAGCTCTTCAAAGAGGAATTGATGATTATTGTGAAATGCTAGCTAATCTTGAAGATGAATATCTAAGAGAGAGAGCAGCAGACCTTAAAGATATTGGAAAAAGATGGCTTTATAATACTGCTGGAATTGAGATAATTGATTTAAGCTCACTTCCTGCAAATACAATTATTGCAGCAAAAGATTTAACTCCTTCTGACACTGCTCAAATTGATCTAAACAATGTTGTAGCATTTGTTACTGAAGTTGGTGGAAAAACTGCACACTCTTCTATTATGGCTAGATCTCTTGAACTTCCTGCAGTAGTAGGAACTGGAAATATCTGCTCTCTTGTAAAAAGTGGAGATACAGTTATAGTTGATGCTTTAAAAGGAGATATTATAATTGATCCAACTGAAGAAGAGATAGGAAAATATGAAGAAAAAAGAAGCAATTTCTTTGCTGAAAAAGAACTTTTAAAACAACTAAAAGATAAAGAAGCTATATCATTAGATGGAACTAAAGTTGGTACTTGGGCAAATATTGGATCTCCAAAAGATGTAGAGGGAGTTTTAAGAAATGGTGCTACAGGTATTGGACTATATAGAACAGAGTTCTTATTTATGAACAACGACAGATTCCCTACTGAAGATGAGCAATTTGAAGCTTATAAAACTGTTGCTGAAAAAATGGAAGGAAAACCTGTTACAATAAGAACTATGGATATTGGTGGAGACAAATCTCTTCCTTATATGCAACTTCCAAAAGAGGAAAATCCATTCCTAGGTTGGAGAGCTATAAGAGTTTGTCTTGATAGAACAGAAATACTAAGAACACAATTCAGAGCTCTATTAAGAGCATCTGCTTTTGGATATATAAAAATAATGTTACCTATGATCATGGATATAACAGAGATCAGAAGAGCAAGAGCTATTCTTGAAGAGTGTAAAGCAGAGTTACAAACTGAAGGAGCTAAATTTGATGAAAACATAGCTCTTGGAATTATGGTTGAAACTCCAGCAGTAGCTTTTAGAGCAAGAAACTTTGCTGAAGAGGTAGACTTCTTCTCAATAGGAACAAACGATTTAACTCAATATACACTTGCTGTTGATAGAGGAAATGAAAATATTTCAAGATTATACAACACATACAATCCATGTGTTTTAGAAGCTATTAGACTTGCAATTAAAGGAGCACATGAAGCTGGAATAACAATTTCAATGTGTGGAGAGTTTGCAGGAGATGAAAATGCAACAGCTATACTATTTGGAATGGGATTAGATGCTTTCTCAATGTCAGCAATATCAGTTCCAAAAATAAAGAAAAATCTAATGTCACTAGATAAAAAGAAATGTGAAGATCTAGTTGAAGAGATTATGAAACTTAACACATCAGAAGAGATTCTAGAAGTGGTTAAAAAATTCAATAAAGAAAATATGAGATAATATTTAATGCACACATTATTTTAAAATAGTGTGTGCATTTTTTTATGAATATAACTCTTCCTCTTTTTTCTTTAACATTATTTTCAGATCATTATTATAATTTTCTACTTCCCTTTTTAAGATCAAACTTATCTCATTTATTTTTATTAAAATATTTTTTAAATCATTTTTTAATTTTATACTCTTTTCACCTTTTTTTAAACTAAAAAGAATCTCTTCCTCTTTCTTTAAAATTGGAAGTTTAATCACTTTCAAAGAGTTTGGATATACATTTAATAGCTCATCACACCCTGAGAAAGGAAGAGAAAAAATTAAATCACTCCCTTCTATTATTTTATCAAGCTCACTATATCTAAATTTTAAACTCTCTATCTTATTTTGATTATAGATTTTTTCAGTAAGTTTTAAAAACTCTGAAAAACTTATCTTTCTTTTTTTTAGCTCATCCTCTAAATCTCGTTCAGCATATCCCTTCATTCGTGTTAAATATTTACTACAAAGAACCCCATTAAAAATAATAAACTTATCTTCCATATGATCACCATACCTTCTATATTCTTTTAGTTTTTTTCATATGAAAAAACTTTTAAAAACTATTTGCCAGTTCTATTTCTACTTATTATAGTTTATGAAATATCTTTGTGTTTTCCTTTTATATTTTTATAATCGAAAAAGGGCTGTCTGATATTTGATTACCAAACAGCCCTCTAACTTATTTCCTCAATATTCAACAAATGCCTCCTATCTATATAACTTTTCCTACCTTCCTTATCTTTTTTGATTTTTAAAGAAATCATCTGCACATCTTTTAAAAGAACTTTTATTTTCTTAATGTTAAAGATCTCTTATACCCCAATATCTATACTATAAATTATTTTTTCTATTAATTTTATCATCTTTATAAGTAATTTAAATATTTTGATATATTTAAACCTACTTCATAATTTATGATAATAAATTAACTTTATATTTTCTTTGAAGAGTCTTAACCATTATTTTTTAATTATTTCTCTATAATTAGCAATGTTCTCTAACATTTTTCAAATATTTAAGATTAAATAATTTTACTATAACGTTTTACTCTTTTTAAAATTATAACTTTAATTTTTTAGAAATTTTTATATAATCTAAGTTTTATAAAATATCTTTTACTCTAAATTGCCTTTACTCTTTCCATTTCCTTATAAAGATTTAAACTAAAAGCTTATTTCTATAAAATTTCTCACAATTATATTTTTATAACTTGTATTTTTGATAAGGAATAGTTCTCAAATATTTAATTTCTTATATCTTAAATACTTGGGTTGTATTTTTGATATATTAAATATTTGGTTGTTCTTTTTGATTTACTCTTTTTAAGATTTCACTGGTATCTCCTCCTTCAGATACAATTTATTGTCTAGACTGTTGTATCTCTTTTTTGATATATAATTACCCCATAAACTTTAATTTGTCAATAGCAAAAACTAAAAAAAATTTTATTTTTTATTTTTTAAAAAATATTTTTCCAATAATACTCTTTAAACCTTGAATACAAAAAATAAAAAAACACTTCCTATTTCTAAGAAGTGTTATTATCAAATGGTGCCTAGAAAAGGATTCGAACCTTCGACCGTACGGGTATGAACCGTATGCTCTAGCCAACTGAGCTATCTAGGCTTTTGGTGGAGATAAGCGGGATCGAACCGCTGACCTACGCAGTGCAAGTGCGTCGCTCTCCCAAACTGAGCTATATCCCCATTGCTTGTCTGGAGCGGGAAACGAGGTTCGAACTCGCGACATTCAGCTTGGAAGGCTGACGCTCTACCAACTGAGCTATTCCCGCAGACAAGATTTATATTATCATATTTTCTTTATCTTGTCAATTGTTTTTTAATAAAAATTAGAAGAAATATTTTGTTACAATAGGTTCTCTATTTTGAGTTTTATCATTAAAGTACTCATACATTGATATTCCTAAAATTCCTCCAGTTACATTGACCACATTTGTATAACCTAAGTTTTGAAGTAAAAGGCAAGCATTGTAGCTTCTTTGTCCACTTCTGCATTGTAGATAAACTGTTCTATCCTTTGGAATCTCGTTAACTCTCTCTCTTAACTCACTTAATGGAATATTTGGCACTCCTTTTAAGTGTCCCTCTGCATACTCATTTTTCTCTCTTATATCTATAATGCACTCTCCAGCTTCTAACAACTCTCTAACTTTAGAGAAATGCTCCTGTTTAAATCTTCTCTCTAAAACATTAGATGCTACATATCCACCAAAATTAACTACATCTTTAGCAGTTCCAAATGGTGGAGCATAACATAACTCTAGATCTTTTAGATCCTCTATTGTTCCTCCAAACTTAATTACAGAGGCTATAACATCTATTCTCTTATCTACATTTCCCTTTCCTATTGCTTGAGCTCCTAAAACTCTTCCAGTAGGCACTTCAAATATCATTTTAAAATACATAGGATTTGCATTAGGCATCAATCCCACTTTATCTGAAGGAATAATCTCTATTGTTTCATAGTTTAGTGACATTCCTCTAGCTTTTATAAGTGACTCTGTTAGCCCTGTTGATGCTCCATTGAAATCAAAAACTTTTATTACTGATGAACCTATATACCCTCTATTATCTACTACTCTTCCATTGATATGGTCAGCTACTGCTCTAGCTTGTTTTTGTGCTGGTCCTGCAAGTGAAAGTTTAAAATAATCATTAAATAGTGGACTATAAACCTCTATCATATCTCCAACTGCATAGATATCCCTATCATTTGTCATATAGTTATTATCTGTTTTTACTGCCCCTGTTTTTCCAAGTTCAATTCCAGCTTTAACTGCTAACTCTGTATCTGGAGCAACTCCAATAGCTAAAACTACAACTTCTGATATTATCACTTTTCCAGATTCTAAAACTACACAATTCTTTTTAAATCTCTCTACTTTATCTCCTACAATTAGTTCAACACCTTTATCATACATCTCTTTTTGTAATCTTTGAACCATATCATAGTCAAAAATCTTCAATATTTGATCAGCAGCCTCTATTAAAGTAACTTCATATCCAGCTTCTCTCAAATTTTCAGCTGCTTCAATACCAATAAATCCTCCACCTATAACTGTTATCTTCTTATCTTTTCTCTCTTTTACAAAAAGATTTAATCTATTGATATCAACAACATTTCTTATTGTGAAAACATTTACACTGTCAAGCCCTTCAAATTTTGGAACAATAGGCTTAGCTCCCATTGAAAGTACAAGTTTATCATAGCTCTCTCTATATGTTTTTTTAGTAACTGTATCTTTTACTACTACCTCTTTATTTTCTCTATCTATCTCTATTACTTCATTATTTACTCTTGCTTCTATATTGTATTGAGCTAAAAATTTTTGTGGTGACATTAAAACAAGTTTCTCAACCTCTGAAATCATTCCACTTAAATGATAAGGAAGTCCACAATTTGAAAAAGATACATGAGGTCCTTTCTCAAACATAATTATTCTATCCTCTTCACTATGTCTTCTCAATCTAGCAGCTGTTGAAGCTCCTCCAGCTACCCCTCCAATTATTAAAATTTTTTTCATACACTTCACCTCATAAACATTTTAAAATCTCTCCACTTAATATAGATTATACTATATTTTTTTTATAAATACATCTTTTATTTCTATTTTTTTATATTTCTATGATAATTTAAGAAAATAATATGTTACAATATCAATATCAATTTAAAAAAAGGAGATTTAATATGTTAGAAGTTGGAAAAAAAGCCCCTGAATTTTCTTTACCAGATCAAAATGGAGTGATTCACAAGTTAAGTGATTACCTTGGAAAAAAAGTTATTCTATATTTCTATCCTAAAGATAACACTCCTGGTTGTACAAAACAAGCTTGTGGTTACTCTGAAAAATACCCAGAATTTTTAGAAAAAAATGTAGAGATAATTGGAATTAGTAAAGATACAGTAGCATCACATAAAAGATTTGAAGAAAAACAAAATCTTAAAATTACCATTCTTGCTGATCCTGAATTGGAAGTAATTAAAGAGTATGATGTTTGGAAAGAGAAAAAACTATATGGTAAAGTTTCTATGGGAGTAGTTCGTACTACTTATCTAATTGATGAAAATGGAGTTATTATAAAGGCAAATGATAAGGTTAAAGCTGCTACTGATCCTGAAACTGTGCTTAACGAGATTTAATTATACTATAAGACTGCTAGATCTAATCGAAATTAGATTTAGCAGTTTTTTTATAATTATATCCCTTCTCTTCCTAAAAAAAATTCTTATAACTTTTAAAATACACTTTTGACTATCTTTTTTTATATTTATAGTTTTTAATATTTTTTATTTTTTAAAGATTTAAAGATACTTAAATAGAAATTCTTCAACAAGTGTAATCATAGTGTAATTAAAATGTAACCATTTTTTGATTACACATTATAATTACCTCTATTTTTAATTATTAAATAAATTTTATTTTTCAAGTGTAATCAAGTTTTTTTTAAATTCTTTTATAGAAATAATAATACTTATTAACTAAAAAAATCAAAAGTGTAATCAAAAAATCGCATCCCTATACACATATATACAAATAAAAAGTTTATTTTCACTATTTTATAAAAAAATTACACTATATTGAAAAACTATAATATTTTAATTTGGCAACAAAATAACTCCAATAAAAATTTATTTGTTTTTTACTGGACACTTAATAGTTAGTCTATTTGACAAAGAACCAAATAAAAAAGAGAGTTAATTTGTTTTTAACTCTCATAATTTTACTAAAAAAGTTTATCCCTTAAGAAATTTTACTATCTTTTTCTCTTCTTAATCCTTTTTGTTCTGCTACCTTTTGCACTGTTGAAACTGAAACTCCATGTCTTTCAGCAACTTCTCTATAAGAAAATAATGGAGCCTTTAATCCAGGTTTTCTAGCACATAAGTCATCAGCAATTAATGTATTTTGAGTTTCTTTTAAAGAAGCTTGAGTTTCTTTAATTTTTTCAACACTTTCCTTAAGTTTTTTAATCTCTGCTTCGTGTTTATTAAGTTTTGTAATAACTTTTCCTTTTATGTTTATTTCATTTTGTTTCGCCATTTTCTACCTCCATGCTAAAAATGTGATTTCAATTTGAATTTTATCAAATAAAAACGTATTTGTCAATATTAAAACATTTTTTTAAATACAAAATATATTTTACAAATACAAAATAAAAAAAACTGAGTAACATTTTAAAAAATGTTTTACTCAGTTCTCTTTTTTACATGCATAAATTTAGAATTATTTTAATTTTCTACCTTTTTTTATTGTTTTATATAAAAAACAAAAAAACACTTCCTATTTCTAAGAAGTGTTACTATCAAATGGTGCCTAGAAAAGGATTCGAACCTTCGACCGTACGGGTATGAACCGTATGCTCTAGCCAACTGAGCTATCTAGGCTTTTGGTGGAGATAAGCGGGATCGAACCGCTGACCTACGCAGTGCAAGTGCGTCGCTCTCCCAAACTGAGCTATATCCCCATTGCTTGTCTGGAGCGGGAAACGAGGTTCGAACTCGCGACATTCAGCTTGGAAGGCTGACGCTCTACCAACTGAGCTATTCCCGCAGACAAGATTTATATTATCATATTTTCTTCCTCTTGTCAATTATTTTTTTCTCTTAATTATTATTTTCTGCAACAATCTCTCTAATAGCATTTATAGCATACTCAACCTCTTCATCTGTATTGAAAAAACCAAACGAAAATCTAACTCCACCATTTTCTCCATTTCCAATAGTTTCATGAATTTTAGGAGCACAATGTAATCCCCCTCTAACTAAAATTCCATACTCTTCATCTAAATATGCTGCTAAATCTCCTGAATCTATCCCCTTTATATTTAAAGTAACTACTGGTCCTCTCTTATCACTTCCATAAACTTCAATTTCTGGAATCTTTTTCAGTTCTATTAAAAATCTCTGTTTCAATCTATCTTCATGCTCTCTAATATTTTCAATCCCTACTTTTTGAATAAAATCTATCCCAACTCCTAGACTTATTATGGCTAATGTGTTAAGTGTTCCAGCCTCTAGTCCTTCTGGCATTACCAATGGTTGTCTTTCCAACTTGGAAAAACTCCCTGTTCCTCCTTCAATTATTGGAATAAAATCAATACCCTCTCTTATATAGATTCCTCCACTTCCTTGCAATCCATAAAGAGATTTATGCCCTGTAAAACATAAAATATCTATTCCATCTCTCTCTACATCTATATCCAAATATCCTGCACTTTGAGAAGCATCAACTATTAACATAACTCCCTTTTCTTTAGTTACCTTACCTATCTTTCCTATATCAACTATTGTCCCTATAACATTGGAAATATGGTTAACAACTACTGCTATTGTATCCTCTTTTATAGACTCTATTATTTTTTCTATTGAAATCTCTCCAGTTTCTTCGGGATAGATTAATTCTAATTCTATCTCTTCATTATCCCTTTTTGAAAATAGAGGTCTTAATGATGAGTTATGCTCCAATGCTGTTGTTATCACATGCCCTTTTTTATTGATACAACCTTTTATTGCAAAGTTTAAAGCATAAGTTGAGTTTTGAGTAAAAGCTATTCTCAAAGGATCTTTTATATTAAATAGATTAGCTACCTTCTCTCTAACTTTAAAAATCTCTTTAGAGGCTTCTACAGCCATTCTATGCCCTCCTCTCCCAGGATTGGCACCATATATCCTCATCACCTTCTCAGATGCTTTATACACCTCTTCTGGCTTTGGAAAAGAGGTTGCTGAATTATCAAAATATATTATCTTTTTTTCTATTTTAATCATCTCCAAAATCTATTTTATTATATTATATAATAATTTTTCTAAAAAGGAAAAAGAATATCTTTCTAGTATAATATATCAGAATGGTATATTATAAAATATGAGGAAGGAGGAAGTTTGATAAATTCAGATATTTATCATACAAAAAGCTTATGAAGAAAATTATAATTGTAGGTGGAGTTGCTGCTGGTATGAGTGCTGCATCTAAGGCAAAAAGATTAAACAGAGAGTTAAATATAACTGTATATGAAAAAACAGATATGATCTCTTGGGGAAGTTGTGGACTTCCATACTATGTTGGAGATTTCTATCAGGATTCTGAAAGAATGATAGCTAAACCTCTAGCACAATTTAATAAAGAGGGAATCACTGTAAAAATGAAACATGAAGTTATTGGAATAGATCCAACAAAAAGAGAAGTTACAGTAAAAGATCTAAACTCTGAAGAGATTTTCAATGATTTTTATGATGAGATAATTATTGCTACTGGTGCTTCTGCTATTAAACCTCCTATTAAAAATATAGATTTAAAAAATATATTCACTTTAAAAGAGTTTAGTGATGGTATAGAATTAAAAAAAGCTATATTAAAAGCTGAAAACAGAGAGATAGTTATTATTGGAGCTGGGTATATAGGACTTGAAGCTGTGGAAGCTGCTATTCATTTAGGTAAAAAAGTAAGAGTTATTCAATTAAGTGAAAGAGTTTTACCTGAAAGCTTTGATAAAGAGATTACAGATATCATGGGAGAGGAGTTATCTTCTCATAAAGATGTTACTCTAAACTTAAATGAAACTGTAACTGAATTTGAAGGTAAAGATGGAAAGGTAGCTTCTGTTATTACAAACAAGGGAAAATATAGTGCTGATATTGTAATTTTAGCTACTGGTGTAAGACCTAATACTAAGTTTTTAGAAAATACTGGAATAGAAACTTTAAGAAATGGAGCTATAATTATTGATAGCAGAGGAAGAAGCAATATTGCTGGTATCTATGCTGCTGGAGATTGTGCTTCAGTTTACCACAAAGTAAAAAAAGAGAATGTATATATTCCACTTGCTACAAATTCAAATAAAATTGGTAGAGTTGTGGGAGAACACTTAGCTGGACTAGATAAAGAGTTTAAAGGAACTCTTGGTTCTGCTGCTATTAAAGTTTTAACTCTTGAAGCTGGTAGAACTGGTATTTCTGAAGAGGAAGCAAAAAAGATGGGTATAAATTATAAAACAGTATTTATTGAAGATAAAAATCAAACTTCTTATTACCCTGGACAAGAGGATATATTTATAAAGATAATTTATAATATTGATACAAGAGTTTTACTTGGTGGACAGATAATAGGTAAAAAAGGAGCTGTCTTGAGAGTGGATGTTTTAGCAGCTGCTATTGATAAAGAGATGACAGTTGACGAGTTAGCATACTTAGATCTATGCTATGCACCACCATTCTCTTTAACTTGGGATCCTCTTAATGTTGTTGGAAATTTAGCTAAATAAATTTATTATTTTTTAAATTAAAAGGGCTGTTTATTGCAGCCCTTTTGATATATTATTAAATTTTTGCATAGTGTTCAATTATATTATAAACGTGATCTGTTGCTCTTCTATAATAGTTTAAAATATCCATATATCCAGTACTTAATTTTGCTGGAATAGTTTCATCATTTTGTGCCTCTTTATCAAAATGCCCATGTCTTGCTTCTTTATAAAGATTTTTTATAGCTGTATATTTTGAAATAGAAAGCATAAATAGATCTCTATCCTTTGTTTTATAAGCTTTGTTAATATCATCAAAGAAATCAAACACCATATGATTTAACTTTTGAAGAGTCTCTTTTCTCTCTTGTGTAAGTTCTAAATCATCTTTCTTTAATCTCATTAAGCTGTTTGAAACTCTTTTTAGATAGTCACTAATAGTTTCATACTCATCACAAGTTATAAGATTTCCACGTGTTTCCTCTACATATGAAGCTTCTAATCCTTTGTTTAAAATTGTAAAATTAGCATCTGAAACCTCTTTTTCATATAAATCTAACTTTTCCTCTATTGCATCTATCTCTTCATTGTAAGCCTCTAATTTACTAGGATTATAATAAACTTCCTCAAGCTTAAAGAATATCTCTTTTATATTTGCTGCCATTGTTAAAACTTCTGTTCTTGTTTGATCTATAACAACATTTGGAAGAGTTACCATTAATGAACTAAGTTTTGTTACTCTTACAACTCCATTATCATCATCTTTAACTATTGTACATAGGAACTTAGCAAGATATCCAATAAATGGAATAAATAAAATTACATTTATCACATTAAACATAGTATGTGCTGTTGCTATTGCAGTAGCCATATTTGCTGTTGAGTCAGAAAAATGAGCTAGAATACTAAGATATGGTCTAAATATAACAGTTGCCCACATTACCCCTACAATATTTATAAGAGTATGTGCATAAGCTGCTCTTTTAGCATTTGAACTTGCACCTAATGAAGCTAGTAAGGCTGTAACAGTTGTTCCTACATTTTCTCCTAATACAAGAGCTACTGCTGTTGGATAGTCAATAAGTCCTTGTGTTGCAAGTGTTATTGTAATCCCCAATGTAGCTGCTGAAGATTGAACAACCCCTGTTAAAAGAGCTCCTACCATAGCTACTTTTACTACTCCAAAGAAAGAATCTGCCTTAAAAGAGTGGAATAAATTAATAAATTCAGGAAGAGTTCTAAGTGGACTAAGCCCTTTACTCATAAGTTCCAATCCTAAGAATATAAATCCAAATCCCATTACTGTCAATGCTCTTGTTCTGCTCTTCTCTCCCTTTACAAACATAAAGGCTATTGCAGCAAACCCAACAATAGGAAGCCCATATTTACCGATATTAAGAGCTAATAACCATCCTGTAATTGTTGTCCCTATATTTGCTCCCAATATTACTCCAAGCCCTTGTTGTAGTGTTAAAAGTGAAGCATTGATAAATCCAATTGTCATAACTGTACTTACTGATGATGATTGAGCTAGTCCAGTTACAAAAATTCCCATTAAAATAGCCATTATTCTATTAGTAGTTAAAGCTGCTAATATCTTTTTTAATTTATCCCCTGCTATTTTTTGCATTCCAGATGACATATTTTCCATTCCATAAAGGAATAAACCTAGTCCTCCTACAACTTTAAACAAAACGTCTAAATACATTAATCTCCTCCTAGATAAATTAATATTTTGTTAAAAAACTGTAAATTCTACGTTAAATCTATGTAAAAAAATTTCAAAAATATCATATCATATTTTCTACAATTCTTCAATTACAGGATTTTTTATTTTTTTCCTTATATGAAAAAATCTTTCTTTCTTGTAAAATCAAATACAAAATATTTTACAATTTTTTCAATTATGATATAATTAAGGATGTAGTTATTTTTCTTAGCTAAAATAATATAAAAAACTGGATTATTGGAGGTAAAAAAAGATTGAAAAAAGACATTAAAATTGAGAACATCAATAAAAGCTATGACGGAGTACAAGTTTTAAAAAACATCAATTTAACTATACAAGATGGAGAGTTTTTTTCTATCTTGGGACCCTCTGGATGTGGTAAAACTACTCTTTTAAGAATGATAGCTGGATTTATTGAACCGGATAGTGGAGCTATATATTTAGGAGATGAAGATCTTACTTCTCTTCCACCTAACAAAAGAAATGTTAATACTATATTTCAAAAATATGCACTATTCCCTCATTTAACTGTCTATGAGAATGTTGCTTTCCCATTGAGAATAAGAAAAATAGATGAAGCAACAATAGATACAGAAGTTAAAAAATTTGTAAAAATGGTTGGATTAAGTGAACACATTAATAAGATGCCTAACCAACTTTCTGGAGGACAACAACAGAGGGTTTCTATTGCTAGAGCTTTGATAAACAAACCTGGAGTTCTTCTACTAGATGAGCCTCTATCAGCTCTAGATGCTAAACTTAGACAAAATCTTTTAATAGAATTAGATAATATACATGATGAAGTTGGAATAACATTTATCTTTATTACACATGACCAACAAGAAGCTCTTTCTATATCAGATAGAATAGCTATTATGAATGAAGGAAAAGTTCTACAAGTTGGTACTCCTGCTGAAGTCTATGAAGCTCCTGCTGATGCTTTTGTAGCTGACTTTATAGGAGAAAATAACTTCTTTGAAGGTGAAGTTATAGAGATTAAAGATAAAGAGTATGCTGTTCTTAAAAATGATAAACTAGGAGAGTTAATATTTGAAACTGACAAACCTGTAAAAGTTGGAGATTTTGTTCAAGTTTCAATTAGACCTGAAAAGATAAAACTTTCTAAAACTTTACCTAAGAAACCTCATGAAAACTACAATGTTCTAAAAGTTTATGTAGATGAGGTTATCTATTCTGGATTCCAAAGTAAATACTTTGTTTGGTTAAATGGGGATAAAAATACTCCATTTAAAGTTTTTAAACAACATGCTGTTTACTTTGATGATAATGATGAAGGAGCTATCTGGTGGGATGAAGATGCCTACATATCTTGGGATGCTGATGATAGCTTTGTAGTAGAGGTGAAAGGAATTGAAAAAAGATAAGCTTGGAAGATTATACACATTGCCAATAACTCTTTGGCTACTACTATTTTTTCTTATTCCTATGCTAATTGTACTAGGATATGCTTTCCTAAAAAAAGGAACTTATGGTGGAGTTGAGATGGTATTCTCTCTAGCTAGTTTCTCTATCTTCACTGATAAGATATTTATTGCAATTTTACTGAAAACAATCTATATATCTGTTTTAGTTACTATATTTACTGTATTTTTATCTGTCCCTACAGCATATTATATAGCTAGATCAAAATATAAAAAGGAGCTTTTATTTCTTGTAATAGTTCCCTTTTGGACAAACTTCTTAATTAGAATATATGCTTGGATAGCAGTTTTAGGAAACAATGGTTTCTTAAACTCTATTCTTTTAAGATTTGGTATAATTGATGAACCTTTACAATTTTTATATAACACAAGTGCCGTAGTACTTATTTCAGTATATACAAGCTTACCATTTGCCATTTTACCTCTCTATGCAGTTATTGAGAAGTTTGACTTCTCTCTTATTGAAGCTGCTAGAGATTTAGGAGCTACAAATGGACAAGCATTCTTCAAGATATTTATTCCAAATATTAAACCTGGAATAATAACTGCTGTACTTTTTACTTTTATCCCTAACTTAGGTTCATATGCTGTACCTAAATTAGTTGGTGGAACTCAAGCAACAATGCTTGGAAATATTATTGCTCAACATCTAACTGTAACTAGAAACTGGCCATTGGCTTCAACTATTTCAGGAGCTCTAATACTTGTTACTTCTATTGCTATTATTATCTTTATGAAGATTAGCAATAGGAAAATAAAAATTACTGATGAAAAGGGAGCTGATAACAATGAATAAAAGAAGAACTTCATTATTTTTCTTTCTGCTTTCTATGCTGTTTTTCTATATTCCTTTAGTTATATTGATTGTTTACTCATTTAACGATGGTAAATCTATGGTATGGAAAGAGTTTTCATTTAGATGGTATAAAGATCTATTTATGTATTCAGATAATATTTGGAAAGCATTTAGATTTAGTATTCTAATAGCTCTTTTATCTGGTGTTATCTCAACTTTAATAGGTACATTGGGGGCTATTGGACTTCAATGGTATGATTTCAAAGGAAAGAAAGCTTTACAAGTTCTTACTTATGTACCTTTAGTTATACCTGAAATTATCTTAGGAGTTTCTCTCCTTATACTTTTTGCAACTATTAAATTTGAGCTTGGGCTTACAACAATATTTATTGCTCATACAACTTTCAATATTCCTTTTGTGTTGTTTATTATTCTTTCAAGACTTGAGGAATTTGATTACTCAATTGTTGAAGCTGCCTATGACTTAGGAGCAACAGAGATGCAAACACTTTTAAAAGTTGTAATCCCTGCTATTTTACCAGGAATTATATCAGGATTTTTAATAGCTGTAACTCTATCATTTGATGATTTTGTTACAACATTCTTTGTAGCTGGACCAGGGTCTTCTACTCTTCCACTACGTATTTACTCTATGATTAGGCTAGGAGTTTCCCCAGTAGTTAATGCTCTATCAGTATTACTTATTGGAATATCAATTATTTTAACTCTTTCAACTAAGAGTTTACAGAAATATCTAATCAAATAATTAACTTGTAATTTGTATTATAAGTATAGTATAATGGTATTAAACTAATTGATAACATTCTAGATGGGAGGATAAACAACCTATGAAAAAACTGATAAAACTTTTATTAGTAGTAGCTATTCTTATTACTACTGTTTCATGTTCTAGTTTAAGAAAGATGCTAGGAGCTCAAAATGTTGCTAAATACAATGATATTAGAGCGACATTTGTAACAACACAAGGAGAGATTAACTTTTATCTATATCCAGAGGCTGCTCCTGTAACAGTTGCTAACTTTATCAACTTAGCTCAAAGAGGATATTATGACAACACAAAAATACATCGTGCTGTAGAAAACTTTGTTGTTCAAGGAGGAGATCCTACAGGTACTGGTACTGGAGGACCTGGTTACTTTGTTCCTGATGAGATTACTAACTGGTTAGATTTCTTCCAACAAGGAATGCTTGCAATGGCTAATGCTGGACCTGGAACAAATGGTTCTCAATTCTTTATGACTTTATATCCAGCTGAATTCTTAAATGGACAATATACAATTTTTGGTGAATATATAAGTGATTCTGATTTTGAAAAAATTAGAAAAATGGAGATTGGTGACGTAATTAAAGAGATTAAATTTAGTGGAGATATAGATCTTATTCTTTCATTAAACAAAGATCAAGTTGATCAATGGAATGCTATTCTTGATAGAGAGTATCCTAACTTAAGAAAATATCCTGTAAAAGATATATCTGAATATGGAGATGCAGTTCTTAAATATAGAGAGGAATTAACAAATATCTATACAAGAAAAAATCAAGAAACTGAAGAGGAAAAAGAATATTTTATGCCTAGATTTATTAGAGCTACTGAAAGAAAGATAAAAGAATTAAGAGCTGAAGATTAATTATTAATAGAAATAAAAGGTTACTATAATTTGATAGTAACCTTTTTTTGTACAAAAAAATAGTACAAATCAAACAACCTTGATTTGTACTAACTTTTTTACAAAGAAGCATATCTACTTTTCTCTATATAGTGTTTATCTTTTCCCATAATAAACAACACTGTTTTCCCTTTTATATAGTCTATAACATCCTTAGAAATAGTAGTAGGAATAGCTGGGCAACCTTCACTTCTACCTAAAAAACCATATTTTTCAATAAAGCTAGGATCTGCATAATCTGCTCCATGTACTACAATGGCTCTTCTATAAGCATTTGAATTAAAACCTTCCTCTAACCCTTGCAATCTTAAAGAGTAACCATATTTTCCTTCATAAGCGTCTCCTGTAATATAGAACCCTAAAGAGCTCATATAGGAGTTTCTATTATTTGAAAAATTTAGTGGAACTGTCAAACCAGAATTTTTCCCATGTGTTACATATGTACTATAATCTATCTTCTTTTTATTCAGATCAATTACAAAAAATCTTTTCTCATTAGATGGTTTAGTAAAGTCTATTATAGTAAGGAGTCCCTCTCTCTTATCAGGAATTTTCTCATAACCTTTATATGCTTTTTGAAAAGTATCATATTCCATCTTATTTTCCAATTTTAACTGTAAATAGATATCATGTATATATTTATCCCTGCTTATATTCACACTATTAGTAGCAAAAACCAAATTAGATATAAAAAACAAAAGAAGCAAAACTTTTTTTACCATTCTCACCTGTCCTCCTATTATTTTTTAATAAACTTTATATTGAAATTATATTTTTTTTCAGCTAAAATGTCAATAATAATAAGAGTATAGGAGGAATAATATGTACCTAAAAAGTTTAAAAGTTGAAAACTGGCAGTGTATTGAATATACTAAACCTATCTTTGAAAATCTTATGCTATTTATTGGTCCTACTAACAATGGAAAATCAAGTATTATTTCAGCTATTATGTTTTTCCTTGGTTATCGTAATTTAAGAACAAAGGATATTAGAAATTTAGATCTTCCTTTAGAGTTAGAAGGGACTTTTCAAAATATCTCAAAAAACACATATAAGCACCTGAAAGAATTTGTTTACAAAAGAGAACTTACTCTAAAAATTCAAAAATACCCAAATTATGATATTCAATATAAAGTAAAAATAAATAAAGATTGGAAAATCATATCTGAAGAAACTTATAGAGAGATAGTATCACATATTCCAATTTTATATATACCACCATTTCAAGATAAAGAACAGATTAGCTTTTTAGTTAATTCCCTTTTTGAAATTTTAAAAAGAAGAAATATAAGTGAAACTCTAATGATTAACTCATTAAAAAAACTTGCTAATACTCTTCAAAATGACTATGTAAGTAAAGGATTATATAGAAATCTTCTATTTGAAATCTTTAGAAGTATATCTGAAGAATCACAAAAGAGAAATCATAGTATTATAGGAAATACCATTGTATTTTTTGAAGAGCCAGAACTTTATCTCCACCCACAAGCTGAAAAAGAGCTATACAACGCTTTTATTCAATTGAGCAACCTTGGTGCTCAACTATATATCTCTACTCACTCTAGTAACTTTATTAGTTTAAAGCACTATAAATCTATCTGTATTATGAGAAAATATAAGGAATTTGGTAGCAGGGCTTTTCAGTTTAAAGGCAGACTTTTCTCTGGTGATGAAGTTAAATATTTCAATATGAACTACTGGATAAATCCTGATCGGAGTGAGCTTTTCTTTGCTAAAAAAGTAATTTTAGTTGAAGGACAAACAGATAAAATTGTTTTGGGGTATTTAGCTAAAAAACTTGGAATCTATAAGTATAACTACTCTATTTTAGAATGTGGTAGTAAAAGTATTATTCCTCAATTTATAAAACTTTTAAATGCCTTTAAAATTCCATATATTGCTATCTATGACAAGGATAACCACTATTGGAGAACTGATGTTGAAATAGAAAACTCCAATGATAAAAATCGTTCTATTCAAAGAGCTATTAATTTTAAATTTGGTGATTTTATTGAGTTTGAAAATGATATTGAAGAGGAACTATACAATGAAAAACGTGAAAGAAAAAACTATAAAAATAAACCTTTCTATGCTTTAAAAACAGTAAGTGAAGATGATTATGTGATTCCAGCACGTTTAAAAGAGAAGATTGAAAAAATTTATAAATAAATTTTTAACTACACTCATTATCTAATTTTTTGAATAGGGGTGTAGTTTTTTTATAATAAAAATTTTATTCTAAATTATTTTAATTTAGAGCAAAATATTATATAATATTATGTTGATATATCTAGTAGATTTTAGTAAATTTTATGGGGGAATTATGAAAAAAATTGTTATTATGATTTTAGCACTAAGCTTAATTAGTTGTGGGAAAGAAGCACAAAAAACTGTTGAGAAAAAAGAGACAATTAAATTAGTAAAAAGTATTGAACTAAAAGAGACAACTATTGATTATATAAAAGATTATAATGGTGAATTAAAACCTAAAAATGAAGTTGCTATTGTCACTCCAACTGGTGGAGATGTTAAAAAAATATATTTCAAAAATGGAGACAGAGTAAAAAAAGGTGATCTTATCTTAGAGTTAAATGATGCCTCTACTGAATCTGCTTATTATGAAGCTGAAGGAAAGCTTTTAAAGGCTAGATCTAGCTACTCTACTGACAGTATAGCCTTTAATAAATATAAAAAACTTTATGCTAAAGAGTTAGTTTCTGAAGATGAGTATCTAAATGCTAAAAACAATTTTGAAAATAGCAAAGGGGAATTAAAAATAGCTGAAGCTAACTACATCAAAGCTAAAGATAACTTTGATAGATTAAAAGTTATAGCTAAAATTGATGGAATTATTACTGATTTAGATCTAAAGGAATTTGAAAAAACTTCTCCAAATCAAAAACTGCTAACTGTTATAGATAATAGCATTATGGAGTTGACAATAGCTGTTTCTGGAAAGGATTTAGAAAATAGTAAAATAGGTGATAAAGCTGATATCTTTGTTGAAGAGATAGGAAAAAATTTAACAGGGACAATTAGTGAGATAAATCTTAGCTCAAATAGCAACACAAAAAAATATTCTGTAAAACTAACTGTTGAAAATAGTGAAAATAACCTATTAAAAGGGCTATATGCAAAGGTTAGACTTCAACATGGAGTTATAAAAGGGTTGTTTGTGCCTAGCCAATCTATTATGATAAAAGATCTTTATTCATACATTGTAGTTACTAGAGATAATGTAGCTACAATATATAAAGTTACTCCTAAACTTACTATTGGAGATAAACAACTAATTGAATTTCCAGATCATAAGGCTGGAGATAAATTAGTAGTAGAGGGACAATATCTATTAAACAACAATGATAAAGTAAGGGAGAACTAAGATGAAATCAATTCCAGAATTTTCAATAAGAAAACCAGCTACAACGATTATGTTTATAATCTCTATGATATTTTTCGGTTTTTTAGGATTGAGAAAGATGCCAGTAGAGATGTTGCCAAATATAAATAAACCTACTGTTCGTATTAGAATAAAGTGGGATGGAGCTACTCCTGATGATGTTGATAAGATGATCACTCGTAAAATTGAAGATGTTTTACCAAATGTTGAAGGGATTGTTGAATACAGTTCTGAATCTTCAGCAGAGACTTCATTGATTTTTATTAAATTTAAGTATGGAACAGATGTTGAAACTAAGATAACTTTAATTCAAAATGAGTTAAATCAGATTAGAAACAAATTTCCTGATGATATGAAAGAACCTTCAATTAGAAAAAGTTCATCCTCTGACATTCCAGCTTTGACATTCACTCTCTATGGTGGAGATAAAATGGAGATGAGAAGTTATGCTGAAAACAATCTGAAGCCTATGCTTGAACGTCTTGAAGGTGTATCTGAGATAAATGTCTATGGAGGACAGGAACAGGAAGTAGCTATTGAGATTGATCCTGATAAATTAGAAAACTACAATCTAAGTATAGTTGATGTTTACAATAAGATGAAAAATGCTAGTGCAAATCTTCCTGGAGGAATATTGAGAGAGGGAGAAAAAGAGTATCTTATTAAAATTGAGGCTGAAATTAAAACAGCTGATGAGATAAAAGAGATTATTTTAAGCAATAAAGATGGACATCTTTTAAAATTAAAGGATATTGCTAATATAAAAGTTGCTCCTAAAGATGTTAAATCTATTTATAGAAAAAATGGTGAAGATAGTATTGTTGTTATCATCTCTAAAACAGATGGTGGAAATGCTATTTCAATAGTAAATAATTCTAAAAAACTTTTAGAGAAGAATAGAGGTTCTCTTCCTTTAAATACCAAATTAAACTATGAATTTGATTCTTCTATAACTATTAATAACTCTATAAATAATGTTAAAAATAGTGGTATTCAAGGATTGGTTTTAGCATCTTTAATACTTTTTGTATTTTTAAAGAGTATCTCTGCAACTCTTATAATAGCAGTGGCTATTCCAATATCTATTATATTTACATTTTTCCTATTAAATATGCAGGGAATAAGTATAAACTTAATCTCATTAATGGGATTATCTCTAGGTATAGGAATGTTAGTTGATAACTCAGTTGTAGTTGTAGACAATATTTTTAGACATATGACAGAGCTTGGAAAAAGTAAGATACAAGCTGCTAAAGATGGAGCAGAGGAGATGGCTCTTCCTGTATTGGCATCAACTATGACTACTGTTGCTGCTTTCTTGCCACTTGTTTTCCAAGAGGGATTGGCTAAAGAGCAATTTAATAACTTATGTTATGCTATCTCTTACTCTCTACTAGCATCGTTGATTATCTCTTTAACTTTTGTTCCAATGATAGCTAGTAAGATAATGGATCAAAAGAAAAATCTAAATGCTGAAGGTAAGATTATGACTACTTTCAGAAAGATTTATGTAAATAGTTTAAAATGGTCAATTAGAAGAAGAGGAATAGTTCTATTAATTTTATTTGCTCTTTTCAGTGGTTCTCTTTATGTAGCATCAAAATTAGGGGGAAGATTTACTCCAACTATTGATGAGGGAAGATATGCTGTTGTTGCTAAACTTCCATCTGGTTCAGATGTAAATAAAGGAGATAGAATAGGAAAGATACTTGAAGAGAAAGTAAAAGATCTCCCTTTTGTTGTAGACTACACTGTTTCAGCTAATGGGACAAGTTCTATTTTAAATATCAATGCAGGTTTAAAAACTTCAAGGGAAGAAAGTATGTCTGATATCCTAAAAAAACTTAGACAAACTTTTGTGGAAATTCCTGATATGGAACTTACTATTGCCCCTGGTTATAGATTTGGTACTAGAGGACTTTATGATTTAGAGTTTGAACTTTACTCTGACAATGAGGCTCAACTTCAAATAATATCTGAACAATTAAAAGAGCAGATTAAAAAAATAGATGGTATATACGATGTTACCTCTTCATTTGAAGGGGGTAAACCTGAAGGAAAATTCTATATCAACAGAGAAAAAGCTGAATATTATGGACTTGATGTTAAAGAGATTGCTACAATGATTCAAACACAAATTTTAGGTGGAACTCCTATAAAAATAAACAGTGACAACAGTGAGATTGACGTTACTTTGAAACTACAAAAGAAATATAGAGAATCAACTGGATTGATTTTAGATTCAAGAATCACTTTAAAATCTGGAGAAAATATTAGAATATCTGATGTAGCAGAGTTTAGAGCTGAAGAAGGTCCATCTAAAATAGAAAAGAAAGATAAGAAAAAGAAGATTGTTCTATATGCTAACCTTAAAAGTGAGCTTGACTTGAAAACTGCTCAAGAACTTGTTATTGAAACTCTTGAAGATATGGGATACCCTGAGGGAATAACTTATGGTACAGGTGGAAAGAGTGCTGATATGGCTGAAATGAGTGAACAACTGCAATATACATTTATGATAGCTGTATTCTTAATATACTTTATTTTAGTTTGGCAGTTTGAATCTTTCATAATGCCTTTTGTTATAATTCTTTCAATTCCACTATCTACAACAGGAGCTTTCTATGCTCTTTACCTAGCTGGACTTAGTATAGATGCTATGGTTTCAGTAGGGTTTGTAATGCTAGCTGGAATAGTTGTAAACAATGCTATTGTTCTAATTGACTTTATTAATTTTAGAAGAGAAATTGGAGACAATATGAATAAGGCTCTTATTACAGCAGGAAAAACAAGATTAAGACCTATTCTTATGACAACATTAACTACTGTTCTTGGTATGTTACCTTTAATGTTTAGTAATGGTGAGGGATCTGAAATCTATAAAGGAATGTCCTTTGTTGTTGTATTTGGACTTTCTGCTGCTACACTATTGACACTTATAGTTATTCCTGTATTCTATTACTTTATAGATGACTTTATAAAAATATGTAAAAAATTAAAAAAGAGTATTTTAGCTAAAAAATAAATATCATTGGAGGAATTATGGAGGGTTACTTAACTATAGGAGAGATTTCAAAGCTTACTGGTGTTCCTATTTCTACATTGAGATATTACGATAGTGAAGGTATAATCTCTCCACTTTATAAAGATAAAAAAAGCAATTATAGATATTATTCTGAAATGCAAATTCCTATATTAAGAATAATCTTTTATTTAAAAAGACTTGGATTTTCAAATGACTCTATAAAAAGTCATTTGAAAACTCTAAACTATTCACATACTTTAGATTTGATCTCACAGTTAATTTATGATACTAAAGAGGAGATAAAAAAGCTACAAAAACTTCACAAAGAGCTTATTAAAAGTAGTGAGCAAATAAAAAATCTTATGTCTATTGAAGAAAAAATCAACTCATTTTTTATTGAAGAGTCTGAAAAAATAAAGGCTATATATGTTACAATAACTGAAAGCAATGATGAAGAAAAATTTATAAAAGCTGCTTTTAAAAAGCTTTCTCTCTATACTTTAAATACAGAAAGAGAGTTACTTCCCATTGGAGTTTGTGCTCTTACTATTCCACAAGAAAATATAGAGAACAAAAGTTATAAAGAAAATAAATTGTTATATATGAAAGATATTAAGGAACTTACTGAAAAGATAACTCTTCCTAAAAGAAAATATGCTTGTATGTATTGCAAAGGAAGTTTATTAAAGAAAAAGGAGAATATTGATAAACTTTTGAGTTGGATAGAAGAAAATAGTCTTACTAAAAGTGAAGGAGATATACTATTACATTTTCTTGCTGGTCCAGGCTTTATTAAAGCTCCTGAAGAGATTATGTATATTATAAAAGTTCCAATAAACTAATTGGTAACTACTCACCTATTACCTATAAATATTATAAAAAGCAAAATTTTATCCCAATATCAACTAAAGCCGTAATTCACTAGAGAATATTAGAATCCCTCAGCGAAATGCAGTTAAGAAAATGCAACGTGTTTGAGCGAAGCTTGCGAAGCGAGTTTTGCATTTTCAACGGAATGAGCCATAGGGATTCTTTATTCGCTAGTATGAAGGCTAGTTGATATTAAAAATATAAGTTTTGAAAACTGAACTTTAAAAGATAATCTAGTATCATAAAAATTAAACTTTAAGCTAGCTAATTTTTTATAGAATTTGATCAGCTGAGTAAATACACTAATTGAAAGAGAGAGGATATCACCATCCTCTCTCTTCTTATTAACTATTCTGTTAAATCTGAACAATAGATATTTTTATCTGAATCTATCTCTACCATTATACAATGCCCAGCAAAGTAATCTGGATAGCAATAGAAGTAAACTTCCATACTCATCTTATCTTCATCAAAAATAATATTTACAGTTTCAGGATATAAGTTTTTTAAAAATTCCTCTTTTTTTATAGGTAGATAAACCTTCTCATTATCTTCTACAAGATAACATTTTTTCTCTTCCCCTTCAACAGGTATTCCACTACTTGCCCACTTTTCAGCAAGAGAGATAATACCACTTTCTAAAAGTTTCTCCTCTAATTTTTCTCTATTTTCCTCTAACCATTTTAAATTCTCTTTTATCTCTTCTAATCTTTCATCTAATTCTAACTCATCTTCAGAAATTATACTTAGAGCAACTTTATCTCTGTTAAAGATACTAAATAGAGTTTCATAGCTATCCTCTGTATCAAAGAAATCCTCAACTTTTAAAGTATCAAAAGTTTTCTTATCCTCATAAATATCAAATTTCATATTCAACTTTCTTAAAAAGAAAAGTGTCCAAATATCATTTGGAGCTAAAGAGTAAGAGTTTTTAAAATATTCTAAAGCTTTCTCTTTATCATCTAAATAATAGTAATTATGCCCCATTCTATAATACCAAAGAGGATCATTTTTCCCTTGCTCCTCAACTGAAAGCAACACATCTATTGCCTCTTGATATTTCCCTTGTCCATTTAATGCTCTTGATAAATATGTTTCTACCTCATAATCTCTTTTATTGGCAGATAGAGTTTTAATCTTTTCTACAATTTTATTATACTCACCATTTTCAATAAATTTATCAAATTTTTCAAATAATATTCTACTCATATACTCTCCTTAATATATACTTATTATAATATTTAATTTTTTATTGTAACATCTTTTATAGAAATCTAAAAGCCCCTCATAACAGAATACAATCTCATCAAAAACGTCTTCAGCCACAGCTTTTTTCCATCTATTTGGATAGATTTTAGCTTTATCATACTCTTCAAGATTTTGCTCCTTTACAAGAGAATCTATATCTACTTTTTCTAAAGCTTCTATTATCTCTGGCAACTCACTATATTTTGTAACCTTTAAAATCTCTTTAATACTATTGGTATTAGCTAATTTTTCTCTTCCCATAATAGCTTCACTTAATCTATTCTCTTTTATTGGATTAAAAGCTGATTTTTTAGTAAGAAAGAAATGAAGAGCATCCCACATCTCATCAACATCACAAATATCACAATTTTCATTTTCTGAAAGCTCCTCTATCTCATCTATTATCTCATCACAATCCATTTTTTTCATACTTTTTAAAATATTATCATCTACAGCCATATATTGTGCTAGCATTTTCTCTTCTCCTTTTTGTCCATTTTCTTTAATTTTATCATAACTATTATTAATAATCTATTAGCTATCTTAAAAAATCTATTCTTTTGTGCTAATATATTAAATATAAAATTTTAATTAAGGGGGAGTAAAAATGGATTTAAATTTTTTATTAGATGATATTATAAAAAATAGAAGAGCTCTTCACCAAATACCTGAAACTGCTCTTGAAGAGTTTAAAACTAAAGAATATCTTAAAAACTATCTAATCTCAATAGAACTAGAGCCTCAAGAGATTGTTGAAACTGGGTTATTTGTTTACATCGAGGGAAAAGATAAAGAGAATTGTATCGCATTTAGAAGTGATATTGATGCTCTAAATATAAAAGAGGAAACAGGAGCAGAATTTGAATCAAAACATGTTGGTAAGATGCATGCTTGTGGACATGATGGACATATGACTACTCTACTTGCCTTTGCTAAATATCTTACAACTATACAACCACTTGAAAAAAGTGTCCTTCTTATTTTCCAACCTGCTGAAGAATCTCCAGGTAGAGCAAAGGATATTGTTGAAACTGGATTATTAAAAAAATACAATGTTAAAGCTATCTATGGAATACACCTTTTCCCTGAACTTCCTGAGGGAACAGTAGCAAGTAAAGAAGGACCATTCTTTGCTCAAGCAGCTTTAATGACTACAACTATTACAGGAAAAAGTGGACATGGAGCTATGCCTCACAAAACAATAGATCCTTTAATGGCATTTACTAAAATTGTAGATGGATATCAAACTATTGTTTCAAGAAATCTTTCTCCATTTGATCCTGGAGTTGTAACTATTGGTAAATTCTGTGGTGGTTCGGCTCAAAATATAATTGCTGATACAGTTAATTTCTGGGGAACTATAAGAACTTTTAAAGAGGAAAATACTGAATTTATTATTGAGAGAATAAAAGAAATTCATAGAGGAATTGAGCTTTCTTATAGAGTTAAAATTGATGAAAAAATAGATATTGTATATCCACCAGTAGTAAATGATAAAGAGCTTTATAAAAAATTTGTTGAAACTATGAAGAATATGAACTATGTTGAACATGAAGCTTTAACTATTTCTGAAGATTTTGCTTATTATCAAAAAGAAGTTCCAGGAATATTTATGCTTTTAGGAACTAGAAGTGAAGAAAAAGGATTTATCCACCCTCTTCATAGCTGCCATTTTAATTTTGATGAAAAGGTACTTTTAAAAGGGGTAGAAGCTTTTGCTAGAATTTTAGAAAGTCATAACAACTAACACTTGATGTTAGGAGAAATTAATTTTTGATTAAATATCTAAATACTTTATTAATAAAAAGAGAGTAACAGTTTAAAAGCTACTCTCTTTTCTATTTTATTCATTTGTTATCTCAATAAAAGTTTCAATTTTTGCACCAATAAATTTGATAATCTCTTTTAACTCTTGCGGACTTGTTTCAAATCCTTGGTTAAATAGATCTGAGTTTCTTCCTCTTAATTTTAGGATATCAAGAATAGTCGTTGTCAGTTGCTCAGCTTTTTCTGTCTTTAAAACAAAAGCCAATTCATATTGATCTGAATATTCTTTAGAGAAAAGTTTAAATATCTTATCTATTGTCAATTTTTTCTCATAGATAATTTTACAAACCCAACTATCTGTCTCTTTTTTCTGAGCCTCTAATTTATCCTTTTTAGCATAGTAAATATAGATACACTCTTTTTTCTCAATCTCTTTATCTTTACTTGAGTTTAATTCAACTCTCTCTAACTCTTGATCCTCTATTATCTTCTTATAAAATCCCTCTAATGGTTTCTCAAGTATCCCTTTTTTTCTTAAACTTTCAAGTCCATTTTTTACTGCACTAACTAAACTTGTTTTTGTTTGATTAGCACCACCATTACTTATATGATACTCTCTTACAAGTTCAATTATATCCTCTCTCTTTTTCAATTCATTACTTTTTAATAGCTTAGGAATAAAAGTTTCAACCATTTTTGCATTTAAAATTACACCAGCATACTCATATGTAGTATTCATCTTTCTCACCCTAACATTTTAATATAGATCTTTATTTTTGCAACTATCTATCATAGCACTTGTATCTTCTTTTTCAATAGATATAATCTCAATTTCTGAGTTTTTTTGTTTTTTTACATAAAGTTTATCATAGAAGAATAAACAGATAAATGAAATTACTAATGCTCCAAAACTAGCTCCTATACTTTGATACTCTGAAGCTCCAAGTTTACTTGCAACAAGATACCCTAAAATCATTGCTACTGCTGGAAAAACATAAGCTATTGATGCTGCTTTTATAACTTTTCCTGCTGATATCTCAAAAGTAACTGTATCCCCTATCTCAGCCTTTTTATCTGTTACAAACTCAAAATCCTTACCATATTTTCCTTCTCCACTGCAACCACTACAATGAGAACAAGCTGTATCCTTATATAGCTTTACAAGAATTTTATCTCCATTTATTGCCTTTACAATTCCTTTGTTAACCACTTTTTTTCACCTCTATAATATTAAAAGTTTTATGCTTATTTTTAGATTATACCATAAAAAAAAACTTTAAAAAAGCTAAAGGTATATTTCTTGAAAACTATTTTTCTCTATGATACAATATAAAATAGTTTATAAGTAAATTAATGAAGAGGTAAGAAGTGAAAAAGTTACTTTGTTTTCTAAAATTTAGATATATCTATATTTATTTTCTTTTATATATAGTGGCAGATTATTTTTTCAAAGGTAGAGTAAGTGAATTAGGTGTTTTTAGTTTTATTGACTCTTATTTTGGAATAGTAGTTTTTCCTTTGATTGTAATACTTCTTTTTTCTATACTTTTCCCTTTTATAAATAACAAAACTAAAAAGATGTTATTAAGTGTAAGGTTATACTGCTTTTTTCTCTTATCTATTAGTTGTATCTTACTATACTTAATGTATGTTTTAAAACTTCCCTTTGATAAAGTAGTGGCAAATGATGAGATTATAAGAGAATTTCTTCAACTTTCGCTTTATAAATATAAGATTGGATTAGTAGCAACATATGGTTTCTATTTATTACTAACAAATGTAATGTTTCAATATATTTATATTGGATTAGGTGTTATTATTTTCTGTACAACTTTCTTAATTGTTGCTAAAGCTATTAAAAGAGGAATTTCAAAGATGTATCATGATTATAAAGAGAGAAAGAGAATAGCTAGAGAGGAGCAACTTATCAGAGAACAGATAGCTATTAAAGAGGCTCTTGAAAAACGTGAAGCAATGATGAAAGAGAAATTAGAACAGGAAAAGGAAAATAAGATTAAAGAGAGAGTGGAAGAGGTCTTATTAAATAAAGAGCTTATTTTAGATAATTCTACAACTGAAGATGAAAATATTCCTAAAGAGGAAGAAGAGAAAAAAGTTCCAAAAAGTTTAAATCCTAATAAAAATCTATCTCAAGAAAAGATAGAAAATAGAAATAATCCACCTGAGAGCTCTGAAAGATTTAATGATAATTTTAATCTTTTTACGATTAATAACTCAGAGGAAAAAGAGAAAAATGGAAATATATTAGGTGAAAGTACAAAAAATGATGGGATAGATAAAATCAATGAAAGAGAACTTTTAAAAATAATTAAAGAGAAGGAAGGAGCAAAAAATGATACTAGCATCAAAATCTCCAAGGAGAAAAGAGATTCTTGAAGATATGGGATTTAATTTAAAAATAGAGGGTGCTGAAATTGAAGAGATAAGTTATGAAAAAGAGCTTACTCTAAAAATTATGGATATTGCTAGAAAAAAGACTTTCTCTATTGCTGAAAAATATCCAACTGAATATGTTGTTGGAGCTGACACAATAGTTGAAGTAGACGGTGAGATAATTGGAAAACCTAAAAATAGAGAGGAAGCTTTTAAAACATTGAAACTCCTTTCAGGTAGAAAGCACAATGTAATCACTGCCTATAGCTTTATAAATATCTCTAAAAATATAGATATTACAAATTATAATATTAGTGAAGTTTTCTTTAGGGAACTAGATGAAAATATGATAAAATGGTATATAGAAACTGGTGAACCAATGGACAAGGCAGGCTCTTATGGAATACAGGGAAAAGGTGCTGCTTTTGTAAAGAAAATAAATGGTGATTTTTTTAGTGTTATGGGATTTCCTATTGGAGATTTTATAGAGAAAATCAGTGAAATTGGAATTGGTTTAGAAGAGATTAAAAATATTTAACTATAATATTTAATTAACTTAGAGGTGAAGAATGAAAAAGTATTTTAATAAATTTTTAGGTTTTTTCTCTGAAGATTTAGGAATTGATTTAGGAACATCAAATACTTTAATCTGTGTTAAGGACAAGGGAATAATTTTAAATGAACCTTCTGTTGTTGCAATTAACACTAAAACAAAAGATATTTTTGAAGTTGGAGAAAGAGCTAAACTGATGATTGGGAGAACTCCTAACAACCTAGATACTATCAGACCATTAAAAAATGGGGTAATTGCTGATTATGAGATAACAGAAAAGATGTTAGGTTCTTTCTATAAAAGAGTAAACCATAGCAAGTTTCTATCTAGTCCTAGAGTTATTATCTGTGTTCCTGCTGGAGTTACTCAAGTTGAAAAAAGAGCTGTTATAGAGGTTACAAGAGAGGCTGGAGCAAGGGAAGCATACTTAGTTGAAGAGCCTATGGCTGCTGCTATTGGAATAGGATTAAATATATTTGAACCTGAAGGAAATATGATTGTTGATATTGGTGGAGGAACTGCTGAACTTGCTGTTATATCTCTAGGAGGTATAGTTAAAACTTCCTCTTTTAGAGTAGCTGGAGATAGATTTGATGCTACAATTATCGACTATATTAGACAAAAACATAACCTTTTAATAGGAGAGAAAACTGCTGAAGATATTAAAAAACATATTGGAGCAGTTATGGAGTTAGAGGAAGATTTATCTATTGATATCAGTGGTAGAAATGCTTTAAATGGATTGCCTAAAGATGTAAAAATCTACTCTTCTGAAATTGTTGAGGCTCTTGGAGAACTATTGCAACAAATCATTGAAGAGATTAAAGTTATTCTTGAAAAAACACCACCTGAATTATCATCAGATATTAAGAGAAGAGGAATCTATGTAACTGGTGGAGGTGCTCTTCTAAGAGGAATAGATAAAAAGATATCAGAAAGTTTAAATCTAAATGTTACAATTGCTGAAGATCCTTTAAACTCTGTTATCAATGGTATTCAAACTCTATTACAAAACTTTGATACTTATAGCAAAGTTTTAATATCTCCTGAAATAGATTATTAATTTTTAAAGAAAGAAGGCTTTATATGAAAAGATTGTTTTTGATTTTTCTTATGTGTTATACCTTTTCATATAGTAACTATCTCATTAGCAATAGTGAGATAGTTCTTTTTTATGATAAAACTACAAATAATATCCACTATATTAAGGGGGATATTTTCCAACCAGTTAATATCTCTAAAATAGAGGGTAAAATTATTGTTAATGGAGATGAAATTCTATCTTTAAAAGATTATCCAGTTGAAGCTAAAATTGTTCCTGAAACAAATATTCTTCAGCTTTTCTATAAAGTTAATGGAAATAATATTATAGTAACTATTTTCCCATCTATGGTTGAAAAAAACAGATTATTTTTCAGTGTGGATCTAGGAAAAATTCCTAATAATAAAACAGTAGATTTTGCTTTTCATATAGTTCCACAGAGAGATAATGATTTTGTAGAGTATATTAGAGAGACAAACTCTTTTAATTATAGTGATAATATCTCTTTTAAATCTGAAAACTATGGTGGTAGAACATTTATTGCTAGAGACAGTGTTATTGAGAATTTTTTATTAGAAGAGGTAAATGAAAAAACTAAAAAATATCAAGATGATAATCTCTACTATATTATAAGTGATATTAAAGAGGATAAACCTATCCTTTTCTCCTTTGAGTTCTATGATGAATTTAAAGATAACATATATATTACTCCAAATATGATAGCTAATCAGGAATTAGATTATTGGTTAAAAAAACAATTAGCCTCTAAAGAAAATAACAGATATAATAAGGTAACTAAAGAGGTTTTAAAAAACTTAGATCTTGTAACCTCAAGAGCTGTTATTCCTGATTCTATATCATATAATGATAGTAGAGAGAACTTAACAAATAAAATTCAGCTGTTCTACATTCTAAGTAAATTTAAATCTAATTTTGATGGTAGTAAGATTTTTGCAGATATTAACTTGAAAAAAAGTGAAACTGAAAGTGCTGAGTACTACACTTATGTTTTTAATTACATGAAAGATAATGGAGAAAAGTTTGATCCTAAATATTTTAATTGGAAGATTAGACCTGAAGTTCTATCTATGGTGGACTCTATTGAAGATAGTGGAGAGATTTTGGATGGAAGAGATAATATTTTTAACTACTATATTCAATATAATTTGATAGATATTATCTCTAATTTAGATGAGTTTCAAGAGGATAGAGAGTATATTTTAGAAAGAAAAAATCTATTATATGACTTTATTTTAAAAAATTATGTTACAAAAGATGGTTTAAAAACAAGAAGAGGAAATGAAAAGAGTAATCATAAAAACATTGCATATATAGGTTTTCTTCCTAAAGATCAACAAAAGAAAATCCTTTTATCTGATTATAAAAAATATTATAATAAAGAGGTTGGAGTATTAAAAGAAAAATCTGAAAAGAAAGTTGATATAAAATATAATCTTGAATTTATTATTAAACTATATGAAAACAATTTAAGAGATCAAGGAGATAATCTTTTAAATAATATTGAAAAGATTATCTTAAACAATAATTGCTATATAACTCCTAAAATAGATCTAAATGGAGATAATTATGCAGCAATATATGGAGAGATGATATACTTATATCTTACAGCAATGGAGTTTAGGGAGAATAAAAATGAGTATTCAAAATAAAATAGAGGCTATTCTTCTACTTGGTGGAGATGAGATAAAGATAAAAGATCTTTGTAAATTCTTTTCTCTTTCAATAGATGAGATTATGCCAATAATTGATGAGTTAAAAAGAGCTAGAAAAGATAGTGGAATAAATATAGAGATCAATGGTGATTTAGTTTATTTAGTAACTAATCCTATATATGGAGAGGTTGTCAATGAGTTTTTTGAACATGAAGCTAAGCCTAAAAAACTTTCTGGTGCATCATTGGAAACACTATCAATTATAGCTTATAGACAACCAATTACTAAAAGTGAAATAGAAGCTATTAGAGGAGTTTCAGTAGATAGGATTATACAAAACCTAGAGGAGAAAAAATTTGTAAGAGTTTGTGGAAAAAAAGAGGGAACTGGTAGAGCTAATCTCTATGAAGTTACAGAAAAATTCTTAACATATATAGGTTTATCTTCTATTACTGAACTGCCAAACTATATTGATATAAAAGGGAGAATTGAAGAAAATGGAAGAGATGAGGATAAATAAGTATCTAGCCTCAATTGGAATAGCTTCAAGAAGAGAGATTGATAGATTGATTGATGAGGGAGCTATTAAAGTAAATGGAGAAAAGGCAACAGCTGGTATAAAAGTTTCAGATAAAGATGAGATTTATATCAAAGGAAAAAAGGTAAATAAAAGTGCTGAAAGAAAAGTTTACTACCTTTTAAATAAACCTCTTGATGTTTTAAGCTCTGTAAAAGATGATAGAGGTAGAAAAACTGTTGTAGATTTGATAAAATGTAAGGAGAGAATATTTCCAATAGGAAGACTTGATTACAATACATCTGGACTTATGATTTTAACTAATGATGGAGAACTATTTAATAGAATTATCCACCCAAAAGCAGAAATATACAAGGAGTATCGTGCTAAAGTTTTTGGAGAGATAAAAGATGAGTCTATCACAAAACTTAAAAATGGAGTAAAATTAGAAGATGGTATGACTCTACCTGCTTATGTTACTCTTTTAAAGAGGGAGAAAGGGAAAAGTGAACTTTTAATCTCTATAAGAGAGGGAAGAAACAGACAGGTTAGAAGAATGCTTGATGCTGTAAATCACCCTGTTATTACACTAAAAAGAGAGAAGATTGGAAAACTATCTCTAGGAAATCTTAAATTAGGAGAGTATAGGGAACTTACAACTGAAGAAGTGAATTATTTGTATTCATTATAAATATTATTTTTAGGAGGAAAAAATGGCTTTAACAAAAGAAGAAGTTTTAAATGTTGCCAAATTGGCTAGATTAAAATTTTCTGCTGAAGAAATTGAAAAATTTCAAGTAGAATTAAATGATATACTTGGATATATTGATATGTTAAATGAAGTAGATACAGCAGAAACAAAAGCTTTAGTACAAGTAAATGATGCAGTAAACAATTTAAGAGATGATGAGGTTAGAGAATCTCTATCAACTGAAAAAGCTCTTTCTAATGCACCTGATTCTGGAGATGGAGCAATAATCGTACCTAAAGTTGTTGGGTAATATTAAATTATATAAGTAAAAATCAAGGAGGATTTTTTCAATGGAAAATTTTTATAAATTATCTGCCTTTGAAATTAGAGAAAAGATTTTAAAAGGGGAAATCAAATCAGAAGATGTAGTTAAAGATATATTTGAAAGAATTGAAAAAATAGATAATAAAATAGGAAGTTTTGTTAATCTAAGAAAAGAAAAAGCTTTAGCTGAAGCTAAAATAGTAGATGAAAAAATTAAAAATGGAGAGAAAGTAGGAGCTCTAGCTGGTGTACCTGTGGCAATAAAAGATAATATGGTATCTGAAGGAGATGTAACTACTGCTTGTTCAAAAATACTTTCAAACTATACAGGAGTATATGATGCTACTGCTGTTAAAAAATTAAAAGAAGCTGATGCTATTATCATTGGTATCACTAATATGGACGAATTTGCAATGGGAAGTACTACAAAAACTTCTTATCATAAGGAAACTAAAAACCCTTGGGATCTAGAAAAAGTTCCAGGAGGAAGTAGTGGAGGAGCAGCAGCTTCTATTGCAGCTCAAGAGGCATTCATATCTCTAGGATCAGATACTGGAGGAAGTATTAGACAACCAGCTTCTTTCTGTGGAGTTGTAGGTTTAAAACCAACTTATGGAAGAGTTTCAAGATATGGACTTATGGCATTTGCCTCATCTCTTGATCAAATTGGACCTATTGCTAAAAATGTAAGAGATATAGCTCTTTGTTTAAATGTAATTTCTGGTTCAGATGATTATGATGCTACTGTTTCAAGTAGAGAAGTACCTGATTATACAGAGTTTTTAGGAAAAGATATTAAAGGAATGAAAATTGGAGTTCCTAAAGAGTACTTTATCGATGGAATAAATGAAAATGTAAGAAAAGTTATAGATGAAGCTTTAGATAAATTTAAAGAGTTAGGAGCTGAAATTGTTGAGATCTCTCTTCCTCATACAAAATATGCTGTTCCTACTTACTATGTTATAGCTCCTGCTGAAGCAAGTTCAAACCTTGCAAGATTTGATGGAGTTAGATATGGATATAGAAGTGAAAATATAAAAGATGTTAATGATCTTTATGTAAACTCAAGAAGTGAAGGTTTTGGAGATGAAGTTAAGAGAAGAATAATGATAGGAACTTATGTTTTAAGTGCTGGTTTCTATGATGCTTACTTTAAGAAAGCTCAAAAGGTTAGAGAACTAATCAAAGAAGATTTTGATAGAGCTTTTGAACAAGTGGATATGATATTTACTCCAGTATCACCAAATACTGCATTTAAACTTGATGATAAAAAATCTCCTATTGAACTTTACCTAGAGGATATTTTCACAATTTCTGCTAACCTTGCTGGAATCCCAGGTATCTCAATCCCTGCTGGATTAGCTGACAATATGCCTGTTGGAATTCAACTATTAGGTAAACCTTTTGGAGAGGGAGAATTAATACAAGCTGGAGATGCTTTTGAAAAAATTAGAGGAGAATGGAAGCTACCTAATTTAGACTAGTAGCTATCTGTTAGAAGGAGATAATAAAATGAGAGAATGGGAATCAGTTATAGGATTAGAAGTTCACCTTCAATTAAAAACAGGAACTAAAGTTTGGTGTGGTTGTAGTGCTGACTATGACAATGCTGATGCTAACACTCATACTTGTCCAATCTGTTTAGGACACCCAGGTGCACTTCCTAAATTAAATAAAAAAGTTGTAGAATATGCAGTAAAAGGAGCTCTTGCTCTTAACTGTAAAATAAATAATGAGAGTAGTTTTGATAGAAAGAACTATTTCTATCCTGATACTCCTAAAAACTATCAAATTACTCAATTTGATAAATCTTATGCAGAAAAAGGATTTCTTGAATTTAGCTTAAATTCTGGAAGAATGGTAAAAGTTGGAATTACAAAAATTCAAATAGAAGAAGATGCTGCTAAATCAATTCATGCTGAACATGAATCACTTATCAACTATAACAGAGCATCTATACCTCTAATTGAGATTATATCTGAACCAGATATGAGATCATCAGAGGAAGCTTACGAGTACTTAAACACTTTAAAAAGTACAATAAAATATACTGGTATTAGTGATGTTTCTATGGAACTTGGTTCTTTAAGATGTGATGCTAATATCTCTGTAATGGAAAAAGGATCTAAAGTTTACGGAACTAGAGTAGAGGTTAAAAACCTTAACTCTTTCAAAGCTGTTGCTAGAGCAATAGATTACGAAATCGGTAGACAGATAGAAACTATTGAAAATGGTGGAGAGATTCATCAAGAAACTAGACTTTGGGACGAAGAATCTCAAACTACTAAAGTAATGAGAAGTAAAGAGGAAGCTATGGACTATAGATATTTTCCAGAACCAGATCTTTTAAAACTTGTTATCACTGATGAAGAGGTAGAAGCTATTAGAGAGCTTATGCCAGAATCTAAAACTGATAAATTAAATAGATTTATCAATGACTATAAGATCCCTGAATATGATGCTAATATTCTTTGTGAAGATATTGAACTTGCTGACTACTTTGAAGCAGTTACTAAAGTTTCTGGAAATCCAAAATTAAGTTCAAACTGGATAATGACAGAAGTTATGAGAAATTTAAAAGAGAAGAATATCACTATTGAAAACTTCTCTATCTCTGCTGAACACCTTGGAGAGATCATAGCTCTTATTGAGAAAAATGTTATCTCTACAAAAATAGCTAAAGAGTTATTTGAAATAAAATTAACTGATGATAGAGCCCCTGAAGTTATTGTAAAAGAAAAAGGAATGGTTCAAGTTGCTGATACTGGAGCTATTGAAGCTATGATTGATGAAGTTATTGCTTCTAATGAAAAAATGGTAAATGACTATAAAAATTCAGATGAAGGAAGAAAACCAAGAGTATTAAAAGGACTTATTGGACAAGTTATGAAACTTTCTAAGGGTAAAGCAAATCCTGGAATGGTAACAGAGTTAATGACTCAAAAATTAAGTAACCTTTAATAAGTAAAAAAAATAAACCAGAACTAACTCTCTAGTTAAGAGAATTAGCTCTGGTTTTTAAATTATAAAAACCACTCAGCAATCATACATCTAGCAGATCCACCACCATTTGTTTCTATTGTGTGGATATCTGCATAAAGTATCTCATCATACTTCTCAATAATATTTTTTTGCTCTTCAGTCAAAGCTTCATAAGCAGTTTTTGACATCACTAATATTTTATCTCCATTAGTTTTCTTCAATTCAATAGTATTGCCTAAGAAATGTTTAGTTTGTTCCTCTGAAATTTCAATAAGCTCTTTTCCAGAATTGATAATGCTATCTTTTAAAACTGCCCTCTCTTTCTCATCTTCAACAGCATTTAAGAAAACTATTGCAAAATTTTCAGCTATTGTTAGCATAACATTTGTATGGTAGATAGGAGCTTTTTGCCCATTGATAGTTTGGAATCCACTAAAAGTAACTCCTCTATATCCCATAGTTTCACAAAACTCATTAAATAACTTTTTATTCGTTCTTTTAGAGATATTTGCATAAGCAATTTTATTTTTTCTATCTAAACATATACTTCCTGTTCCCTCTAAAAATTTATCTCTCTTCTCATTTTCAGTAAAATCAACAATTTTTAGATTTTCTCTATCTTTTACAAATTCAAGTATCTTATCTGTTCTCTCAAGTCTTCTATTTTCTGCATACATAGGGTAAAGAACAAGAGTGTTATTGCTATGAGTACTAAACCAGTTATTTGGGAAGATACTATCTGGAGTGTGAGGAGTTAAAGTGTCTTGTAATACAATAACATCAATAGTAGCTCCTCTTAATTTTTCTACAAAAGCATCAAACTCCTTTTCAGCACTTTTCTCAATAGCATCAGCTGAATTATCCTCCTTAATCTGATATAGATTATCCTTTCCTGTTTCTTCATTATAGCCAAAAGCTATGGGTCTTACCATTAAAATTTTATTCGTGATAAATTCTTTCATAAAAACCTCCTACATAATTCATTATAGTTAATTTTTTCAGAACTAGAGATATTAATATTATAGTTCTTTTTCCAATAAATTACAAATAAATCCCAATTAATAAAAGAGCTACTACAAACTAATAAATCTTATTAATTTGTAGTAGCTCTAAATTTTTAAATCTAAATATTATTTATTTCTATTTCCTATATAGTCAGCAAGTTTTAAAAGTATAGCACTTTTTTCCTCTCCAAATCTTTCAACAAGAATAGATTTAGCCTCTTCAATAGTATTTTTTAAAAGTTCCTTACTTTCATTTAATCCTATTAAAGCAGGGTAAGTTGATTTTTCTAACTCTTGATCACTACCAACAGGTTTACCTAAAGTTAGGAAATCTCCTTCAATATCAAGAATATCATCTTTTATTTGGAAAGCTAATCCAATTAATTCAGAGAATTTTATTAAAGTTTCCTTCTCTTCAGGTGTAGCCTCTCCAATAATGCAACCTATTTCAACAGGAAGTTTAATTAGTTTTCCAGTTTTATTTGAATGGATATATTTTAAAGTTTCCATATCAATACGTTTTCCTTCACTTGCAATATCCATCATTTGCCCACCAATCATTCCATTTATTCCTGCATAGCTAGAAGTAAGTTTTACAATCTCAACTATTTGTTCAGGAGCTAAATGTGAATTTCTAGCAGTTAAGATATAGAAAGCATGAGTAAGAAGAGCATCTCCTATAAGGATACCTTCAGCTTCTCCAAATTTTTTATGAGTAGTAAGTTTTCCTCTTCTAAAATCATCATTGTCAAGAGCTGGAAGATCATCGTGAACAAGTGAGTATGAGTGTATCATCTCAATTCCAACACCAGAGGCGATCCCTTTAGTTTTATCTTTTCCTAATATATCAAGAGTCATAAAAAGAAGAATAGGTCTAAGTCTTTTTCCTCCATTTAGTATTGCATATTTCATACCTTCAGCAATAACTTCTGGATAAGTAAGTTCAGCAAGATAAGAATCAATACTACTTTCTATCAATTTTTTATGCTCATCTAAATAATTTTTAAAAAACATAATTAAACCTCCTCTGTTAAAATTTCCCCATTTTCTTCTTTAACTTTTAAAATTTTTCCCTCTGCCTTATTTAAAAGATCAGAAGATTTTTTTAAAAGTTTCATAGCATTTTCATATTCTTTAATAGAGTCAGTTAAACTAAGCTCTCCACTTTCTAATCTTTCAATTATCTCATCTATCTCTAAAAGATTATCTTCAAAACTTCCAGTTTTTTTACTCAATAGAATCACCTCAAATACTATGTTTTATCTAGTGTAAAATGTTATACACTTTTTACCATATTTTCTTTCATCAGCTTTTTTGAAAGATCCAATCACATCTTCCATCTCTTCAAAAAGATGGTGTTCACTTATAATAAGTCCACCTTCAGCAAGGATACCATTTTTTTCAATAGATCTGATAACTTTAGTACAAACTTCATCTTTGTAAGGGGGATCCATAAATATTATATCAAATTTCTCCCCTTTTCTCCCTAAAATTTCAATAGCTCTAATAACATCATTTTTATATGCTCTACATCTATCTTGAAAACCTAGATTATTAACATTTTCTATAATATATTTTAAAGCCTCACTATCTTTCTCTATCATAACAGCTCTTTTAGCTCCACGACTTAGAGCCTCTAGTGATATACTACCACTTCCACTGAATAGATCAAGAAAAACAGACTCAGGAACATATGGAGCTATAATTGAGAATAGTGATTCCTTCATACTCCCTAAAGTTGGTCTTGTATCAGTTCCTTTTCTACTTTTTATTGTTTTATTTTTAGCTTCTCCTGCAATTATTTTCATCTATAATATCAACTCCTAATAGATAAACATAGCATCTCCAAAACTAAAGAAATGATATTTTTCCTCTACAGCTGTCTTATAGACATCCAGCATAAACTCTCTTGAAGAGAATGCAGATACAAGCATAAGTAGAGTAGATTTTGGTAAATGGAAGTTTGTAATAAGAGCATCTATCACTTTAAATTTATATCCTGGGTAGATAAATATATCAGTACTTCCCTTTGTAGCTTTTACCAATCCATTTTCATCAACAGCAGATTCTAAAGCTCTAGTACTTGTTGTTCCCACAGATATTATTCTCTTTCCATTTCTCTTTCCCTCATTGATTATATCAGCAGCTTCTTGAGGAATCTCATAAGTTTCTTCATGCATTTTGTGATCTAATACATCTTCAGTTTGTACAGGTCTAAATGTTCCTAACCCTACCTCTAAAAATATATCTACTATCTTTATCCCTTTTTTTTCTATTTTTTCTAATAACTCTTTTGTAAAATGAAGTCCTGCTGTAGGTGCAGCTACTGACTCACCTTTTATAGCATAGACAGTTTGGTATCTATCTTTCTCTTTTAAAGCTTCAACTATATATGGTGGAAGAGGCATCTTTCCAAGTTTGTCTAAAACCTCTTCAAAAGCACCTTCATACTCAAATTTGATAATTCTATTTCCATCATCTTTGATCTCAATTAGCTCTCCAATAAGTTCGTTTTTTTCTCCAATATAAAGTTTTTGTCCAACTTTAAGTTTTTTAGCTGGCTTTAAAAGACATTCCCAAGTATTTAGATCTATTCTTTTTATTAAAAGAATCTCTAAAACTCCACCTGTTTCTTTATGTCCAAACAATCTAGCTGGAATTACTTTAGTTGAGTTTCTAACTAAAATATCCCCTTCATGTAGATAATCAATTATCTCATAAAAAATTTTATGTTCTACTGTTCTATTTGTTTTATCTACCAACATAAGTCTAGCATGATCTCTAGGTTCTCTAGGTTGTTGACCTATTAATTCTTCTGGTAGATGGTAATCATAATCATGTAATTTTGTAGACACTATTTGTCACCACACTTCTTTCCAATAACTACTCTATCTATTCCACCATAGTCTTTAACTATTGATAGAATATCAAATCCATTTTCTTGCATTAATTCACTAACTGTTTCAGCTTGGTTATATCCCACTTCAAAGGCTAGAATACCATTATCATTTAGATAAGTAGATGCCTCTTTTGAAATTTTTGAATAGAAATAATAACCATCTCCATTATCAGTAAGAGCATTTTCAGGCTCATATTTTAAAACTTCAGGCATTAACTCTTGATACTCATTTAGAGGAATATATGGTGGATTTGAAATAATCATATTGAATTTTTCATCTTTAAAAGCTGAGAAAACATCTGATTTAACAAAAGTTACATTCTCTACTTGATTTAATTTTCTATTTGTTCCAGCAACTTCCAAAGCTCCATCACTGATATCAGCTCCAATAATTTTAGCATTAGGCACCTCTTTTCCTAAAGATATTGCTATTGCTCCACTTCCAGTTCCAATATCTAAAACCTTTGGTGAACCTACCATCTCTTTTAAAAGGAATTTGCACTGCTCAACTAAAATTTCAGTATCACTTCTAGGAATTAATACTCTTTCATCTACTTTAAAAGGATAACCAAAAAACTCCCACTCTCCTAAAAGATATTGTAGTGGTTTTCTATGTTTTCCCCTTGCAATTAAAAGCTCTCTTATCTTATCTTTAGCAGAATCTTCAATCTTTTTATTTAAGTTCAGTGTAAGAACTAATCTACTTACATTTAAAACATGGGAAAAGATATATTCAGTATCTAACATTGGACTAGATACACCATGTTTTTTTAAATACTCTGCTGATTTATTTAAAAGATCTATATTTTCATTTTTATAATTCACAGTGTTTATATTTACCTCTTTGCTCTTTATAAGCTCATCAAAACCAATTCTCTTTCTAGCCATCTCTCTAAGGCAAGTTTTAATTTTAGATTTTTGTTCATCATCTAACTCCATATCAGAATACATATACAGAGATATTCTATCTAATTGTAAAACATTGGCAATAAGTTTTTCACTTTCAAGTCTTGGTTTTGAAAAAGAGTATTTTTGCAAATACTCTTTAGAAAAGTTTAATATTTCTAGTAAATTCATTTTATAGGTCAGACTCACTTGAAAGCATTTCAGCTTGGTTAAATGTGATTAGAGCATCGATCATCTCATCAATATCTCCATCTAAGAATGCTTCAAGTTGATATACTGTGAATTTAATTCTATGATCTGTAATTCTTCCTTGTGGGAAGTTATATGTTCTTATTTTTTCTGATCTATCTCCTGTACCTACTTGAAGTCTTCTTTCGCTTTCAACTTGACTTCTTTGTTTTTCACATTCCATTTCAAATAGTTTTGAAACAAGGTGTTTCATAGCTTTTTCTCTATTTTTTAACTGTGATCTTTCATCTTGACATTGAACAACAATACCAGTAGGTAAGTGAGTAATTCTAACTGCAGAATCAGTCATGTTAACGTGTTGCCCTCCAGCTCCTCCTGATCTATATGTATCAATTTTTAGATCTTTTGGATCAATTTTAACTTCTTTTACATCTTCAACTTCTGGAAGAACAGCAACAGTAGCTGTTGAAGTGTGAACTCTTCCAGCAGATTCAGTTTCAGGAACTCTTTGTACTCTGTGTACTCCAGATTCAAATTTTAATCTTGAGTAAGCTCCTAAACCATTGATACTGAATACAGCCTCTTTGATTCCACCGATACCCATCTCTTGTTTTTCAATAATTTCAACTTTCCATTTTCTTCTTTCTGCATATCTACAATACATTCTAAATAGATCTCCAGCAAATAGAGCAGCCTCATCTCCTCCAGCTCCACCTCTGATCTCTACAATAACGTTTTTATCGTCATTTTTATCTTTTGGAAGTAAAAGAATTTTTAATTCCTTTTCAAATTCTGGAACAGCTTCCTCAATCTCTTTAAGCTCCTCATGCATCATCTCTCTCATGTCAGGATCTTTTTCAGTTTTTAAATTTTCTTTGATAAACTCTAAATCTTCCATAGTTCTTTTATACTCTTTATATTTTTCAACTATTGGAGTTATGTCAGATAAAGCTTTGTTACATTCCATCATTTTTTTAGGGTCAGCAAGTACTTCTTGTGATCCAAGCATCTCATTAAGTTCATTAAATCTTTTTACAACTTCTTCTAATTTTGCGAACACTACTATCTCATCTCCTTTTTCTACACTATAACTTAACAATTATACCATACTAACATAAAAAAATCAATTTGACATGATAGTTTATAACATAAAAAGAGCTGATAAATTAATAAATAATATATTAATTTAGATCAGCTCTAATTTTTATATTTTAGTATCCCATTTTTTCAACTATCTCTTCAACAATATCATCAGCACGTTGCCCTTTAAAATACTCGTTGCTAACATTTTCAAAACCAATAGCTCTATATTTATATGGTCTTCCTATATATTTATTTACAAGATTAAAATGTTCATCAAGTATAGCTAAAGTAGGCACAACATATCTTTCTTCAGGTATTCCAAGTTTTTCTCTTAAATACTTAAATCCTCTACCTTCAGTAATAATACTTAAAGAGATATTAGGGTTTAACTCTACCATCTTCATTAAAACAGGTACAGTTGCTCTAACATATGGACACCAAGATTCAGCACTTAGAAGAAAATAAAACTTTTTATCAACAGCTTTTACTCTATTTGTAAAGCTATCTCCCAATCTTAAAACAGAAGTGATCTCCTCTATTTTTTCCTTTTCATCTTTACTAGCTATGCTTATAAATGTATCATAAGACATTCCAGTTTCAAATAGTTCTCTGTACTCCATAACAGATACCTCCTCTTATATTTTAAAAGTTTACTTTTTTAAGTACACTTTTTATCGCTTCTTCAATAGAAGTAAAACTTTTTAACTCCTCTTTTGTAAGTAGAGAATCAATCTCTTTCTTACTATATCCCAATCCCTCTAAAGCAGAGTAAAGCTCCTCTTCAATTTGGAATTGTGATGATATATTCTCATTTCTTGCTTCAACAGAAAGAGTATCTAAAGTTTTTAACTTGCTTTTTAGATCTAAAATAAGTTGTTGTGATTTTTTCTCTCCAAGCTTTGGAACTTTTTTTAGATTTACATAATCGTCAGCAGCTATAAGATCTCTCAATGTATCAATATCAAAAGTAGACATTACAGATAGTGCAAGAGAAACTCCAATCCCTTTAACTCCCAACAACATCTCAAAAATATTTCTCTCTCTCTCCTCTAAAAATCCTATAAGTTTAAAACTATCCTCTTTTATATAGTTATAAATATATAATTTTACTTCACTTCCAGTTTTAACCCTATCATAAGTTCTAAGAGAGATATTTACTCTATAACCCACACCATTTACATCTAATGCAAGATATTCTGGCTTTTTATACTCAACTTTTCCTCTTAAATATTCAAACATCTATTTCACCGACTCTTCTTTCTTTTTTCTACCTCTTTTTTTAGGTGTAACTTCTAAAACAGGAGTTTCTTCAGCTACCTCTAAAAAATTGATCTCCTCTTTTTCCTTAGCAGTTTTTAAAATTTTTCTTATATATGTAGCTGTATAACTTTTCTTAACCTTGGCAATCTCTTCAGGAGTTCCACAAGCAACAATTGTTCCTCCTCTATCTCCTCCATCAGGTCCAATATCTATAATGTAATCAGCTGTTTTTATAACATCTAGATTATGCTCAATAACTACAACACTATTTCCCTTATCCACAAGTCTATTTAAAACCTCAAGGAGTTTTCTAATATCTTCAAAATGTAGTCCAGTAGTAGGTTCATCAAGAATATAAATAGTATTTCCCTTTGTCATCTTAGAAAGTTCAGTAGCTAATTTTATTCTTTGAGCCTCTCCACCAGATAGAGTTGTAGCAGGTTGTCCAAGTTTTATATAATCAAGTCCAACATCTATAAGTACTTTTAATTTTCTCTCAAGAGATGGTACAGCTTTAAAAAATTCATAAGCCTCACCTACACTCATATCTAAAACATCAGAAATTGTTTTTCCTTTGTAATATACATCAAGAGTTTCTTTATTGTATCTCTTTCCCTTACAAACTTCACATTGTACATATACATCTGGCAAAAAGTTCATCTCAATCTTAATTATTCCAGCTCCTTGACAAGCTTCACATCTTCCACCTTTTACATTGAAAGAGAATCTTCCTTTAGAGAATCCATGTTGTTTTGCATCTTTTGTTTCAGCAAAAATTGCTCTAATATCATCAAAAATCTTTGTATATGTAGCAGGGTTAGACCTTGGAGTTCTACCAATAGGACTTTGATCTATATTGATAACCTTTTCAAGTTGATCGATTCCCTGTATACTTTTATACTCTAAAGGATACAATTTTCCTTTATTAAGCTTGTTAAAAAGTACAGGAAAAAGGGTATGATTAATTAAACTTGATTTACCACTACCACTTACCCCAGTGACAACGGTAAAAACTCCCAATGGAATCTCTACATCAATATTTTTTAGATTATTTCCCTTTGCTCCTAAAAGTTTTATACTTTTCTCCCATTTTCTTCTAATTTTAGGAACTTCTATTTTTAACTCTCCCTTCAAATATCTTCCAGTAAGAGAGTTTTTATTTTTCATAATCTCTTTTGGAGAACCAGAGGCAACTATATTTCCACCAAACTCTCCAGCTCCAGGACCTAAGTCAAAGATTTTATCAGCTTGTAACATAGTATCTTCATCATGCTCAACAACTATTAGAGTATTTCCAAGATTTTTTAATCTCTCAAGAGTAGCTAAAAGTTTATCATTGTCCTTTTGATGCAATCCAATACTAGGCTCATCCAAAACATAGAGAACCCCTGTCAATCCTGAACCAATTTGAGTGGCAAGTCTAATTCTTTGAGCCTCTCCACCAGATAGAGTTTTTGTTTCACGAGCTAAATTTAGATAATCTAAACCTACATTTATCATAAAAGACAGTCTCTCTCTAATCTCTTTTAAAATCTCCTTAGCAATAGTTTCTTGCTTTGGAGTCAGTTTTAAATTCATAAAAAACTCTAAGGCATCTTTTATACTAAAATCACATATCTCCATAATATTTTTATCTTGAATTGTAACTCCTAAAACTTCAGGTTTTAATCTCTTACCATTGCAGACTTTACAAACTCTCTCTATCATGAACTTATTTTCAATCTCTTCTCTTTGAGCCTCTGAAAAGCTTTCATTATATCTTCTTTCAAGATTTTTTACAGCTCCTTCATACTCCTTGTACCCATGATATTGAAAATCACTACCTTCAAAATCAAATCTAAATTTCTCATCTGTTCCATGTAAAATAATATCTAACTCCTCTTTAGATAAATCTTTCACAGGTTTATTAATATCTATTTTAAAGTGTTTTGCCATAGTCTTAAATATTTCCCATGTATAACCTTTTCTTGAACTAGCTCCTGGGATATACAAACCACCATCAGCAATAGAAAGCTCCTCATTTTCAATAAGTTTATTTTCATCTATCTCAAGTTTTTTCCCTATCCCTTTACACTCTGGACAAGCTCCAAAAGGGGCATTGAAAGAGAAAAGTCTAGGATTTAGATCAGGAATATTTACCTCTTCATGTTCTGGACAAGCAAAGTTTTCACTATATAAAAAGTCCTCTCCACTTACATTTAATAGAACTTTTCCATTAGCTAACTCTGTTGCAGATTCCACAGATTGAGTCAATCTACTTTCAAAATCTTTGTCCTCTTTTTTTAATACCAACCTATCAACAACAACAGCTATATCATGTTTTTTATTTTTATCCAATTCAATTTCATCTTCTAAGTAAAGAATCTCTCCATTTACTCTAACTCTAACAAACCCCTTTTTTTGTAGATTTAAAAATAGATTTTTATGAGTCCCCTTTTTTTCTTTTACTAGAGGTGCAAGAACTATCATCTTTGCTCCCTCTTCAAATCTATCTATTGCTCCACTAACAATCTCCTCTGTACTTTGTTTTTCAACTTTTCTACCACATACAGGGCAGTGAGCAGTTCCAATATGAGCAAATAGAAGTCTCATATAATCATAAACTTCAGTAATAGTTCCAACAGTAGAACGTGGGTTTCTATTTGTAGTTTTTTGCTCTATTGAGATTGCAGGGGCTAACCCCTCAATACTATCAACATCAGGTTTTGTCATCTGTCCAATAAATTGTCTTGCATATGCTGAAAGGCTTTCAACATATCTTCTTTGCCCCTCAGAATAAATAGTATCAAAAGCTAGAGAAGATTTTCCACTTCCACTAACTCCAGTAATAACTATAAATTTATTTTTAGGTATCTCAACATCTATATTTTTTAAATTGTGTTCCCTTGCTCCTTTTATAATAATCTTATCTAACATAGCCACCTCTTAAATTATCTATATTCATCTATAAGTTTATCATTGTTTTTCTAAAAAAACAAGAAGTTAGCTCCTAAACCAAAATTAATAGAGTTTACTTTAATTGAAAAAAGTTTTCTAAGTACTTAGCAACTCCATTTTCACTATTTTTTCCAGCTCTATTGTCAATTGATTCTTTTACAATAGATTGAGCATTTTCCATAACAACAGGGTGTCCAACTTTTTTAAGCATATCTAAATCATTTTCAGCATCACCAAAAGCCATTATTTTATTCATATTAAAATTTAAAATTTCAGCAAGTATCTCAAGAGCATTTCCCTTACTACAACCTTTTGGAGCTATGTCCACACAAGTTGGATCAGAGATAGTTATCTCTACTAAATGAGAAAAATTATCCTTTAGTTTTTTACTTAAATTCACTATAACCTCTTCCTCATCTACTATAATAATCTTATTAACCTCAGAACAATCTTTCAGATCTACCAATACATGCTCTATAAAACCAGTTCTTCTGCTATAATCAGTTTTGTCATACTCATCTCTATAAAAATCTTCATGAAAGAAACAGTTATAATTAACTTTTTCCTCTCTTAAAAGCTTTAATAGTTCATAAGTTACCTCTTTCGAAATAACCTTTTCAAATATCATATTTTCATCTTTATCATAGATATTAGCTCCATTGTTACAGATAATATATGTATCTATCCCAAGTTGATTTTTAAATCTAATAGCTGATGCCTCTCCACGTCCTGTGGCAATAATAATTTCAACTCCCAGTCTATTTAATTTTTTTATAGTTTCTCTTGTATAGTCAGTTATTTTACTATTTTCATCTAATAGAGTTCCATCTAAATCAGATACTATTATTTTCATTCTTTCCTCCAATTATTCTATATTAAGCAACAGGATAAGCTAAAACATATATTGCCATAGCTGTAAGATACATAAGTGATACCATAAAAATTGACAACAGAATACTAGCTACTATCTTAAATTTTTCACTCTTTTGTAAGTTAAAAATCTTAGTAATTAAATATATATCCAATATAGGGAAGATAGCTGCAAAAATTCCCTTAGCCATCTTTATTTTTAAAGAGAATACAATTAAAAGAATAGTGATAACTATCATAGGGAAAATAATAAGATATATGGGAGTAGTAAAAGTTTCACGTAAATCCCCCTTCTCCTTTTCATCAATGAAAAGATCAATATTTTTAGAATCTACAAAAATCTTCCTCTTATTTCCATTGTCATCTTTAACAGTAGATCTTCCATTGTTGTTTTTTACCCTTTCATCGTTGTATTTCAATATGCAATTTTTTTCCTTATCCACTTCTAAAATAATTTTATTTTTTTGAAAGTCTTTATGTTTCAATATCAGTTTCATTTTTTACCCTCTCTATAAAATTTATAATATATTATATTTCTTTTCAAAAAAAATAACAAATTTTTTATTTAAAAAATAAAAATACACTCCTTATAAAAATAAAGAGTGTAAGTTTTGAAATTATCCTACATAAGATGCAAATACATGGATAAATATCATAGTACAACTTGCTATACATATCCAAGTACATCCACCAAGAATAATTGGCTTCATACCTTTAGTAAATAGATCAGCAAATTTTATTTTAAATCCTACCCCAGCTAATGCAGCTGTTACAAAGAATTTATATCCAGTTTTTAGGTATTTGCTGATATTTAACATATCTTTTCCAAATAGTCCGAAAGTATTTAATAGAGCCATAACTAAGAACCAAAGAATAAACATTGGGAAAACTTTTGCTACAGTTTTAGCTATAGAAGTTTGACTTCCTGTTCCTGCATTATTTTTAGATTCCTCTTTAACCATTAATATTGTAAAGATAACAGCAAGAGCTATAAGCATAGTTGTTCTTGTTAATTTTACTGTGATAGCAAGGTTTAGATCTAAAGCATGAAGAGCACTATAAGTAGCCTCAGCAGCTGCAACACTTGATGTATCGTTAATAGCACATCCAGCTAAGAATCCAAATTGGTTAAGAGTAAGTCCTAGATATGTTGCTAAGTATGGATATGTTAAAGCAGCTAAAATATCAAATAGGAAGATAGCAGTCATTGCATAGGCAATCTCTTCTTCTTTAGCTTTAATAATTCCTGCTAAAGTTGCAATTGCAGTTCCTCCACAGATACAAGTTCCTCCTCCAACTAGAGTACTTGTATTTTTAGTAACTCCTAATCTCTTTCCAACAAAATATGCTACTCCAAATGAGATGCAGATATTAGCAATGATAAGTGGTAAAGCTTTAGCTCCATATCCAACAACTTCAGCAAAGTTAAGAGTTCCTCCAGCTAAGATAATACCAATATTAAGGAATTTTTTTCCAGCAAAAGTAGTTCCTGCTTTAAAGTCTTTATCAATAGAAGGCATTAAGTTTAATATAGTTATACCAAGAAGAAGTCCAATCATAGGAGCTCCTACCCAATGTTGCAGTTTTCCAAGTTTTGTAGCTATAACAGCTAAAATTAAGCATGTAATTATTCCAATATATTTTTTGTTCAAAATAATTCTCTCCCTTTAAATTTATTCTTTAGTTCATTTTTTTAGATAAAAAAACTGCTGAGAAAAAATATATTCTCAGCAGTTAATGAGGGTTTCTATAAGATTAACAAGTAGCTCCACCAACTAAGTGTAATTGAGCATCTAAAATTTCTTGTTTTCTTTCTAGTAATTCATTTCCTAGTAATTGAGCTTCTACATTTTCAAATCCGATTCTTTCAATTGTAGTTGCAAATCTTTCTCCAGTTTTTCCTTGTTCTCTAAATAGAAGGATTGCTTTTTCAATAACATCAAAAGCTTCTTCTTTAGTTGTGAAAACTTTTCTTAAAGGAATTCCGTGAGCTGTTGATTTTCCCCATCTTCCACCGATATAGATTTTAAATCCTTTTACACCATCTTCGATAGCATCAAAGTGACATTTTCCAACACAAAGTCCACAGTTGTTGCAAAGATCTTTATCAATTTCTAAAACACCATCTACTACTTTTGCAGCTTTCATAGGACAAACTGTTTCAATAGCACATTTTTTACATCCACTACATAGATCAGAATCATAGTTAGGTACATATTGTCCAATGATACCTAAGTCATTTAAGTCAGGTTTTACACAGTTGTTAGGACATCCTCCAACTGCGATTTTAAATTTGTGAGGTAATCTAACTCCACTGTATCCATTGAAAAATCTTTCGTGGATTTCTTCTCCAAGAGCTTGAGTATCTTGAAGTCCATAGTTACATACAGTTCCTTTACAAGCTACTACTGGTCTAACTTTAGAACCTGTTCCCCCTGTCATTAGATCAACAGTTGCTAGGTGAGCTCTAACAGCTTCAATATTATCAAAGTGAACTCCTGGAAGTTCAACTGTAAGTCTAGATGTGAAAGTTACTTTTCCATTTCCATATTTTTCTGCAACTTCAGAGATAACTCTATTTTGTTCAGCAGAAATAGCTCCCATTTTAGTGATTACTCTAACTGAAAAATTTTCAGTTCCTTTGTTGTGTAAAAATCCCATTGCTTTTACTCTTTTGATTTCAGCAGCATCAATTGCCATAAGATAATCCTCCCTTATATTCCTTTATTTATTTTAACTTAACTAACTAATTATTTTTTAATTATTTTCTTTAATTGTATTAAATAGATTTCCACCTTCTAATACTTTAACATTTGTGTGTCCATAGTATTTTAGACGGTTTTGAACCATGTAAGCTCTTTTACCTTTGTTACAGATTAAAAGAATTTTATCATCTTTAGCATATCCATCTAGAGGTCCATTTACAGTTGGTAAATCAACATATGGAGCTCCTTCAATAGATGGAACTAAACAAGCATCAATAACTTTGTATCCTTCATCAGCACCTGCAGCATATTCTGCTGGAGTTATTGTTTCATAGTTTCCATTTATTTTATTAAATAATACATTAACTGTATGTACTAATGGATGAATTGCAGTCGAGAATGGTGGTGCATATGCAAGATCTAAGTCTTCTAAGTCATGAAGTGTAGCTCCCATTGTCATTGCAGTAACAACTACATCTACAACTTTATCCACTGCTCCAGCTCCCATTACTTGTACTCCTAAAACTTTTAAGCTATCTTTATCAACTATAAGTTTTATCATAAAGTTTGATGCTCCAGCATAGTAGTGAGCTTTATCATCTACAACAGTAACAACACTTATAGGATTAAATCCAGCTTCTTTAGCAGCAACTTCAGTAAGTCCTGTTCTACCTACATTTAAGTTAGGAAGAAGTTTTGCAACAGCAGTTCCTACAACTCCTCTATAAGCTATTCTTTTTCCATTGATATTTTGAGCTAAAATACGTCCTTCTATATTTGCAGAAGATCCCATTGGTGACCAAGTAGGTGCTCCAGTTAGAACATTTTTAACCATTGCACAGTCTCCTGCAGAGTAGATGTTAGCATCATTTGTTTCAAAATATTCATTTACTTTTACAGTTCCATTAGGCATTAATTCAATACCAGTATCAGCTAAGAAAGCTGTGTTAGGACGAATTCCAACAGACATAATTACAGCATCAACTTTCATTGCTCTTCTAGATGTTTGAATTTTTTCTACTTTTCCTTCTCCAAGGATAGCTTCTAATTTTGTTCCTGTAAATGCCATTATTCCATGGTCAGCAAGTTTATTTTCAGCATATTCAGCAAACTCTTTATCAAATCCTGTAAGAATATTTGGAGCCATTTCAATAACAGATACTTTTACCCCTTGAAGTGCCATATTTTCTGCTACCTCTAGTCCTATATACCCAGCTCCAATAACAGCAGCTCTTTTAATTTTTCCAGCTTCAATATCAGCTCTTAAATTAATAGCATCCTCTGGAGTTCTCATAAAATACACTCCTGGAAGATCTATCCCTTCAATAGGCGGTTTTACTGGACTTGCTCCAGTAGCTATTACTAATTTATCATATGAGAATGTTACTTCTTCATTTGTTCTTAAATCTATAGCTTTTACACTTTTATTTTCTCTATCTAGTCCAACTACTTCAGTTTCAGTAAAAACTTGTGCTCCTGTTAATTTTGAAAATTTTTCTGGTGTATTAACAATAAGTTGAGCTTGATCTTTTATAATATTTCCTACATAGTATGGTAATCCACAACCAGCATAAGATATTTCTTTACTTTTAGTTAAAATAATTACTTCATGATCACGATTTTCTCTCTTTAATTTTGCAGCTACTTTAGTTCCAGCAGCTACTCCACCAACTATTACTACTTTCATCTATAGAACCCCCTTCAATAAAAAGTCAAAATAAAGTTAATAAAACAAATTTGTTCTAACAAATTTTCAGTGTACATTATATCATCTTTGCAAAAATAATTAAAATAAGAAAATCAAATACCTAGTATAAGAAAAACTAATACAAGATTATTTGTTCTTAATTTATACTAATTGTATAAATTAAAATCTATAAAAATTATTAATTATGATTAAAAATATCAACTATTATATTATAACCTTTTTTTCTAAATAAAATAAAAAAACTACATCTCCTACCTTATATTTTTAAGATAAAGTATGTAGTTAAAATATATCTACTTATACTCTTGTGCCACTTCAACAAAATTTTTTATAGCTGTATTTTTATATTTATTTTTATGATAAACTAACTTAAATGAACGAGGCCATTGAAAATCTTCAATATTTATTATGTGAAGTTTACCATTTTTTAATTCATTTTCAATTAGTCTAGCAGATATTACAGAAAGTCCATGATTATTAATTACTCCTTGAATTATTGCAGCAGGGTTACTACACTCCCAAGCAACATCAATAGTTACTCCTTTTGAGTGCATAAAATTAATAAAAAGTTCTCTTGTTCCACTTCCCTCTTCTCTTAAAAGAAAAGCTTCATTTTCTAAATCTTGTAAACTTATATTTTCTTTCTTTAAAATAGGATGTTCACTACCACAAACTAAAACAAGTTTATCATCTATAATTGGTTTGCTTATTAGGGTAAAGCTTTTAATCATTCCTTCCACTAAACCTATATCTAATTCATTTGTTAATAGTTTTTCTTCAATAACTTTAGTATTATTGGCATAGACTTTAACCTTTATATTTGGATATTTTTCTTTAAACACCTTTAGAATATCACTGATAATACAACTTCCAACTGTTATAGTTACCCCTATATTTAGAGTATATTCATAATTAGGATTTTTAATAGTAGTTTCTAAAGTATGAAAAGCTTCTAGTACATGTTTAGCCTGTTCTAAAAATATCTTTCCTTTTTCTGTTATAGAAAGAGTTTTAGGATATCTTTCAAATAACTTAATATTGTAATGTGATTCTAACTCTCCAATAGCTTGACTTACTGTTGGTTGAGAAACAAATAAGTTAGTTGCAGCTTGGCTCATTTTTCCACATTTTGCCACTTCTACAAAAATTTGTAAATGTCTTAAAGTCATTTTTCCTCCTAAAATTCTATACAAAGTTTCCTATCAAGGTTTTTATTCCTATTAAAATTAAAATTGCTCCTCCTAAATATTGAGCCTTACTCTCTAAAAGAGTTCCAAATTTATGCCCCATAATAACTCCACATCCTGCAATAATAAAGGTAACTATTCCTATTACTGAACCTTGAAAATAGATATTAGTTACTTCTGTTAATGAAAAAGTGAATCCTACAGCAAGAGCATCAATACTAGTAGCAATTCCCATAAATAAAAGATTTTTTAGTTTATTCTCTCTATCTGTTTTACAGCTACACTCTTCGTTCTCTTCACTTTTAGCTTCTTTAATCATATTTATTCCTAGATAGACTAAAATTATAAATGCAATTATATTCCCGTATTGAGAAATTTTTTCATTGAATATACTCCCAATAAAAAATCCAATTATTGGCATCAATGCTTGAAAACCTCCAAATATAATAGCAGGTTGAAGAATATCATTTAAACTAACATGTTTTTTGCAAAGCCCATGACAAAGAGAGATAGCAAAAGCATCCATAGATAAACCAATTCCTATAAGTATCACTTGTAAAATATTCAATTTTTCCTCCTGAATTACACAATTTCTTTTTATAGAATAACACATATTATAGAAAATTAAAAGCTCTTTAAAATTTATAATTACAATATTTATATATAAAAAATTAGCCTATTCCTAGAAAGAAAGTTATAATGAAATAAAAAGCTTTTTAAGGGGGATAAAGATGAATATTAGAGTTTTTAGTTCTAGTTATTTAGGGGTTGAACCTTACTTAATAGAAGTGGAAATAGATATTAGCAATGGACTTCCTATTTTTTCAATAGTAGGATTAGGCGATACTGCTATTTCTGAAAGTAAAGATAGAATAAAAACAGCTTTGAAAAATTGTGATTATAAAGTTGAACCAAAAAGAATGATAGTTAATCTATCTCCAGCAGGGATAAAAAAAGAGGGGGCTCAATTTGATTTGCCAATAGCTGTGGGAATAATGTTGGCTATGGGGTATATTAGAGATAAAAACAGCATTTTAGATAACTATATTTTTCTTGGAGAGCTATCCCTTGATGGTAAAGTAAGAGGAATAAAGGGAATAATAAATAGTATGATTTTAGCTAAGGAAAAAAATTATACAGGTGTTGTACTCCCTCTAGAAAATTTAGAAGAGGCTAGTTTAATTGAGGGAATAGATATTATTCCTGTATCTCATCTAAAAGAGGTAGCAGAATTTATAAGCAATAACATAAAACCTATTTTTGAAAAACCTCAAAGAAAATTGAATACAGAGTATAAAGTTGATTTTAGTGAGGTAAAGGGGCAAACCCTAGCTAAAAGAGGGATGGAGATTGCAGCAGCAGGGGGACATAATATTCTTTTAATAGGGAGTCCAGGTTCTGGAAAATCTATGTTAGCTAAAAGAATGATAACAATTTTACCACCTATGACTGAAAATGAGATAATTCAAAGTACTAAAATTTATAGTGTTGCTGGAGAGCTAAATAGTGAAAATCCTATTATTAATAAACGTCCTTTTAGAGCCCCTCACCATACAAGTTCACCAACAGCTATTATAGGTGGTGGAAAAAAGATAAGTCCTGGAGAGATAACTTTAGCATCAAATGGAATTCTACTTTTAGATGAGTTAGCTGAGTTTCCAAGAAGTGTATTAGAAAGTTTACGTCAACCTTTAGAAGATGGAAAAATCTCTATAACAAGAGCACATTATAAGGTAAATTTTCCAAGTAAATTTTTATTAGTAGGAACAAGTAACCCTTGTCCTTGTGGGTTCTATTTTGAAGGAGATAAATGCAATTGCTCTCAACATGAGGTTACTAAATATATGAAAAAACTTTCAGGTCCTATTATGGATAGAATAGATATTCATATTGAGATGAGAAGATTGTCAGAAGATGAGCTTATGAATAGTTCAGTTGCAGAAAGTTCAGAGGAGATTAGAAAAAGAGTTATAAAAGTTAGAGAGATTCAAAGGGAAAGGTTTGGAAATGATGAAACCTTAAATAGCAATATGTCCTCTTCAGATATAAAGAAATATTGTAAGATTTTACCAGAGGATAGAGAGTATTTTAAAAGTGCTATTCAGATATTAGGAATTTCAGCTAGAGGTTATGATAAAATTTTAAAAACAGCAAGAACAATAGCTGATTTAGATGATAGTATTGAGATAAAGCGTTTCCATCTGATGGAAGCTCTTTCATTTAGAAGGAAATAAGATAATTTAAAATAGAAAAAGCTATTACAAACTAACTCTTTTGTTAATTTGCAATAGCTTCTATTTTTATCTCATAACATTCATATAATAAGCTATATTAGCATTTTTATCTTTTCTTCCTTTAATTTTAGAAGTAGGACAACTCATTATAGCTGTTACTCCAGGACCATGTCCAGCTTTTATACAATCACTGTGAACTACAACTCCAATAGTAACAGATCCTTTTAAGTAATCTCTACCAAAGCAGTTATTACAATCTTGAAGAAGAACTATATCTCCAAATCTTAAATCATTGATACCATATTTTTCATTAGCTTCTTTATCTCCAGTCATAATATCATAGTCTCCAGAGAAAGCTGTTGAACTTCCAACTCCAGATCCCATTAAATATGGTGGTATCTCTGTAGCTACTGGAACTTCTAAGCATCCATCTTCAGTAACTCTAATATCCATTTTTTCTAAAAGCTCTGGATCTATATTCATACAAACAACATCATCAAATCCTTCAATTTTTAATCCTTGTCCAAAAGCTTTAACTAAAATTTTATCATCTATATTTAATTTTTCTAAAGTTTCATCAGCAAAATATACTAATGTATGCTCAATACCACCATGTCCACCAGTTACAAAACCAGTAGCTCCTTTAGCATCACCAGACATAACCTTAGCTTCATTTCCTATGCAACCAAGTACCATAAGAGCATTATTTTCATTAGTGTTTTCATTTCTAACACTTACACCAGGCTCAACATGATCTCCAACCCATTTCATGCAAGAATCTCCAACTTTTACATTGTATGAAATTCCTCCAGTAGCAGGAAGTATCATAGGTACTCCATCTCTAGAAATTCTATAAGGTGAAGCTATAATTGGACTGTGAACTTTTCCACCAACTGATTGTTTAACTAAAAATTCTTTATTTGTTTTTATCATCTTATCCTCCTAAAATATTTTTAGTAATTCTCTAACATATTTTAATATATATTTTTTTTAATGTAAAGAAAAATAGGATAATTTGACATCTCTTCAAATTATCCTATTTCCTAAAACTATATATTAAAACATCTTGGGGAAAGATTTTATATTGTTAATATACCAAGAATATGTGACAATTATGTTACAAATAAGTTGAAAAAATTGACAAAAAATCTTTTTTAGAATACTCTTATATTATAGGGGTGATGTTTATGGAAAATATTAAGTTAGTTGTGATTATTCAATGTGCTATTGCTAAAAGAAGATGTAGTGGTTTCTATTGTATGGATTGTTTCTACAAAAGAAAGGGAGGGTTTGTAAATTACCCAAAAGAAAAAAATATTCAATATATGATGTTTGAATGTGGTGGGTGTTGTGGTAAAGAGATCTCTAGTCTTTTAGGACATCTTTCAAGAAAATTGAAAGAAGATGACGAGATAAAAAGAGATGAAGTTGCAATTCACTTAGCTTCATGTATGGTTACAGATAATCACCATTATGATAGGTGTCCTCATATAGATTATATCAAACAAATAATAGATAAACAGGGATATAAAAATATTGTTGAGGGAACTTTATTTGCCAGAATAAGTGAGAAAAAAAGAAAATCAGGAGAATATAGTTCATATTTGGTAGATAAGTAAAAAAATTTTTTCAATTAAATCCTTTTTCCGTTGTAAAAAGTCATATTTTTTGATATAATAAAATAATATTTCAAAGTTGTTCAGAAACTATTCACATAAATAAAAAAATCAGGAGGAAGAAAATGAAGTGTGTTATTACTGTATTTGGTAAGGATAAAGTAGGTATCATTGCTAAAACTTGTGCTTATTTATCAGAGGTAAATATAAATATCCTTGATATTTCTCAAACTATTGTAGATGGATATTTTAATATGATGATGATAGTTGATATTTCTAAAATATCAAAACCTATGGAAATAGCTGCTGAAGAGCTTAAAGGAATAGGAAAAGAGCTAGGTGTTATTGTATCAATGCAACATGAAGATATCTTCAATTGTATGCACCGTATCTAATTATTAAAAAAGGGTTTATAGGAGGAAAATTAATATGATTTCCAGAGTGGAGATTCAAGAAACTAATAGAATGATAGCTGAAGAAAATCTTGATGTACGTACTATAACTATGGGTATTAGTCTGATAGATTGTGCTGATCCAGATATAAATAAATTCAATGAAAATATATATAAAAAAATAACAGCTTATGCTAAAGACTTAGTAAAAGTTGGAGATGAAATTGCAAAACATTTTGGAATACCAGTTGTAAACAAAAGAATATCTGTAACTCCTATTGCAATAGCAGCAGCAGGATGTAAAACAGATTCTTATGTAAGTATTGCTAAAACTTTAGATAAAGCTGCTGAAGCTTGTGGAGTTAACTTTATAGGAGGTTTCTCTGCTCTTGTACAAAAAGGGTGTACTCCTTCTGATAGAATCCTTCTTGATTCTATCCCTGAAGCTCTTGCAGTAACAGAAAGAGTTTGTTCATCTGTTAATATAGGAACTTCAAGAAATGGTTTAAATATGAATGCAGTTAAAAAAATGGGAGAGATTATAAAAGAAACTGCTGAACTTACAAAGGATAGAGATAGTATCGGTTGTGCTAAATTTGTAGTGTTCTGTAACGCTGTTGAAGATAACCCATTTATGGCTGGAGCATTCCATGGTGTTGGAGAAGCTGACTGTGTAATCAATGTTGGAGTTAGTGGACCTGGAGTTGTTAAAAAAGCTCTTACAGAAGTTAGAGATGCTGATTTTGAAACTCTTTGTGAAGTAGTTAAGAGAACTGCATTTAAAATAACAAGAGTTGGACAATTAGTTGCTCAAGAAGCTTCAAAAAGATTAAATGTTCCTTTTGGAATTATAGATCTATCATTAGCACCTACTCCTGCTGTTGGAGATAGTATTGCAGAAATATTCCAAGAAATGGGATTAGAACAAGCTGGAGCACCAGGAACAACTGCTGCACTTGCTATTCTTAATGACAATGTTAAAAAAGGTGGAGTTATGGCATCTTCATATGTTGGAGGACTAAGTGGAGCTTTCATCCCTGTAAGTGAAGACCATGCTATGATTGAAGCTGCAGAATTAGGAGCACTTACATTAGAAAAACTTGAAGCTATGACTTGTGTATGTTCAGTTGGACTTGATATGATTGCTATCCCTGGAAATACATCAGCAGCAACTATTTCAGGAATTATAGCTGATGAAGCTGCAATTGGAATGGTAAATAATAAAACAACTGCTGCTAGACTTATTCCAGTTGTTGGAAAAGATGTAGGAGATCAAGTTGAATTTGGTGGACTTTTAGGATATGCTCCAATAATGGCTGTTAATAAATTTAGTTGTGAAAGATTTGTTAACAGAGGGGGAAGAGTTCCTGCTCCTATCCATAGTTTTAAAAACTAATTTTAAAAGATTTATAAATGCTGAAAAGAGAGTTTTCTCTTTTTGGCATTTTTTATTTATTAAACTATAATTTATCTAGCTAAGCTAGGTTCTTTAATATATCGTTAGTTTTACAGCAAAGTTCCTTTGCATTAGCGATTATTAGTCAAGTTTAGTTATCTCTATTTCTTTTAAATATCAGCTAAATTCCATGTCAAAGAATAAAGAGAGAGTAATACTCATCTGACTAAAATTCCGAAACTCGACTTCGTCTCAAACACGTCGGAATTTTTAGCGTCAGATTTCGTGACTCTCTCTAATATTCTTCTCCAAATTACATTTAGCTGATATTAGGAGTATTAAAAAATATAAGTTTTGTTAATAGAAATTTAAGGATCACAGAAACTTCGTTTCTGCGTCTCAAAAGTAGTAGTCGTTTACACTCCTCTACTTTTGGAAATTATAGTTTACTAATTCATAAAAAATAGAGCCATATAGATTGATTCTCCAATCTATTACAGCTCTATAAAAAAGGGTGTATAATTTTTGGTGTTGGTACTTAAATGTATTAACACCTTTTTTACTTTTTTCCAAAAAAAAGATGAGACAAGTAAATTTTCCTGTTAAAATTAAGTCGCCAAACAAAATATAAGGAGGTCGTTTACTTGTCTCAAATCTATTCTATCAAAAATTTACTAAATATTAAAGATAAAAATATTACTTTTACTGAAAAAGGAATTTCTATGGAAAATTTTAAAGGAGTATATTCTAAAATTATTCATGCTAAACTCTCTTATTCTCCTAATCAATGTCCTCACTGTCATGGTAAGGATATTATCAAATGGGGTTCTAAAACTTCAA
>ERZ773142.81-NODE-81-length-133470-cov-64.0771_pt1 | contig 133470 bp, 121 predicted proteins | sample MGYA00580853_ERZ773142 | MGnify/ENA primary metagenome ERZ773142 (study PRJEB29015, sample SAMEA2737862) | human gut metagenome | biome: human gut; feature: human-associated habitat; material: faeces | place: China | collected 2012 ...
TCCCGCCTTGATTACCCTTTAGCAAAGACGGGCGGGACTGTCAACGGCGGCGCATTTATGCGCCGTTCATCTTGACCGTTGACTGGCTCGGCTGGCTTTGCTATCTCTCCGATAAACCTGAATTCATTTAATGTACTTATTTTTAGTGCATATAAAAGGTTATATCAAATTTTCCCGACTGCTTTGTGTTTTCATATATTTTAGTATCAAGTCCGCCAATTTCAAAACCGCAAGCCAAATAAAACAAGCACGCATTCAAATTGTTGTCCTGACCAACAGTATACAAACCTGCATACCCATTTGCTATGGCATATTGATAAGATGCCTTAATTAGCTGTTTACCAATACCTTTACCACGCATTTTGCATTTGACTTTCAAGTCGTATAAAAAAAGACAGGGATTGAATACAGGAGTCAATATTGCTAATCCAATACAATCCGCTCCCTCATATGCTCCGATAAAAACATAGTCTTTCATCTCATGATAATTGTAGTTTTCATCTGGGAATGTCATTTCTTCAATCTGTTCAGAAGGCAATAGTTTTTCTGTATGTTCCCATCTGTCTCCGTTGTAGGTAATAACCATTCGTCCCCTAATGGGAAAAGGTTCGTTGGGAATATTTATATCTGCGGCGTGTTTTTCATCAATAAATCTAATTTCCACTCCTTACACCTCACTAAATCAAATTTTTCCGTTCTCTTACTTTCTCCCTCGCTGCGGCTTTGGATTTTTCAGTAAATCCGATTTCTGTGCAATCTTTTTCAACCACTTCTTTTCTTCCTCTGACAGTTTCCCATAGTTCAGCTTGAGCCGCTTACAGATAAATGCCATAGCCGCCTGCTCCGGGTCGCTGTCCTCTCTGGTGGTTTCCTCTGCGGTCTGCAAAAAATCTTCCAGTGGATTGTCCTCCGGGACACTGAAAAAATCGTCCTTGTGGGCTTCCTGCAGGTCGAAGGCTATCTTGTTTATGTCCTGCTGTATCACATAGCGGCAAAAGCTGTCGTCGTCAATGTGGGCGGCGATAAGCTGTCGCAGCTGCGGGTCAGTCAAGCCGGGATTGTGTTGTTTCATAATCGTTGCACTCACGGCGTCCACAATGGCGTTTGCACTCTGTACCTGTTTTCCCGCCACGCCGTTCACATAGATTTCAAGGTCGGCCATGAGCCGGGGAAAATCCGGGTGGGTCGCCAGTTCACACAAAAGGGAATTGTCCACCAGCCCGCTTTTCAATAGTTCAATCATATCATCACTCAAATGCAGGTCTGCAAGATCGGCGTTTGGGTGATTTCTTGTTTGAGAACGGCCCAGCAGATAATCAACAGTCACTTCGTAAAACTTTGCCAACTCAATAAGGGCGTAATGGCTGATGTCCTTGAGATTATCCCCCTCATAACTCCCTAAAGCGGACTTGGAGAGGTGGGTTTTCTCCGCAAGCTGTTCCAGCGTCAGACCGCGTTCCACACGCAGGTCTTTCAATCGTTCTTGTATGGATAGTTCCATGCGCTCCCCCTTGTCTGCAAATATCATTTTTATTATACCACAATTCCGAAAGCGTGGAAATAGCCTGTTTTTTAGGCCAATTTCCTACCTTTCGGATATACGGGACGGGCGGTCATTTAGGTGTAGACTTAGGGTAGTTCATCGATGGACAGCACCTTGAAAACAGAATGACCGTCCGAAAAGGAATACCCAGGATGGGGAAGCACCGCAAGGAGCCGGACTTCGGGACATTTTGTCCCGAAGTTGCGGGGAGCGTGCCAACGCTGGAATACGCCGCAGGAATGGGGCAGGAAACCTTTTCGGGGAGAACGGCAACGGAAAGCAAAATGGAGGGAACGCATGAGAAATAACCTCTATAAAGACTTGCCGCCACTGGAGCGCAGGCCGGACGGTTCCCTTTACCGCATGACACCGGCGCAGAGGAAACAGGCGGCCAGCCTGATACGCCGGGAGTGCTGTTGTTGTGAGGACGGCAACTGCATTGTCCTTGACGATGGGGACACCTGCACCTGCCCGCAGACGGTTTCTTTCTCGGTCTGCTGTAAGTGGTTCCGCTGGGCGGTCTTGCCGCTGGACGGAACGCTGGAAGCGGAGATTTTCCGGGATAAGGACTTGAAATGCTGTGCGGTCTGCGGCGGCGTGTTCGTCCCCAAATCCAACCGGGCAAAATACTGCCCCGGCTGTGCCGCCAGAGTTCACAGGCGGCAGAAAACAGAAAGTGAACGGAAAAGGAGGTCTGCTGTGGACAGTTAGGAGCGGAAAAAGCCTTGATTTATCAGGCTTCGCAAGCCCCAAACCGGGGCAGGTGGTATCAAGTATCGCCCGCCCCGGAAAAAGGGCTTCTAACCGTCCACAAAACGCACTATGACAAATACCATCTATATCCATCAGCCGGAAAAGGCGTTCAGCTTCACCCGGCTCCCGAATTTCCTCTTTGAAGCCCCCACATTCAGGCCCCTGTCCAACGAGGCAAAGGTTCTGTACGCCTTTATCCTGCGCCGGACAGAGTTGTCCCGCAAGAATGGGTGGGCGGATGACTGCGGACGGATTTTCCTGTATTACCCTATCTGCGAAGTGGTTGACCTGCTCCATTGTGGGCGGCAGAAAGCGGTGAACACCCTGCGGGAACTGCAATACGCCGGACTGGTGGAAATCCAGAAGCAGGGCTGTGGAAAACCCAACCGCATTTTCCCAAAATCCTATGAAGCGGTTCCAAACACCGACTTCAAGAAATCCGGTTCTGGTACGCCGGGGGACTGAAAACCGTACCCATGAAGTACGGAAACCGCCCTCCTGAAGTATGAAAACCGGACGGTATATAGAAATACAAAGATTAAAATGACTGATTTATATCCATTCCATTCTTATCGTATCAGAGATAATTCCGGCGGGATTTTCCCTGTAGAAAACCCCGGATAGGAAAGGAATGGGGAAAGGAGCAGAATGGCACAACACGCAATTTTGCGGTTTGAGAAGCACAAGGGCAACCCGGCAAGGCCGCTGGAAGCCCATCACGAAAGACAGAAAGAACAGTATACCAGCAATCCCGACATTAACACAAGCCGGAGCAAATACAACTTCCATATCGTCAAGCCGGAGGGACGCTATTACCACTTCATTCAGAGCCGTATCGAGCAGGCCGGATGCCGGACAAGGAAAGACAGCACACGGTTTGTCGATACGCTGATAACCGCCAGCCCGGAGTTTTTCAAGGGGAAATCCCCAAAGGAGATACAGGCGTTCTTCCAAAGGGCGGCAGATTTCCTCATTGGCCGGGTAGGACGGGAAAATATCGTGTCGGCGGTGGTACACATGGATGAGAAAACGCCCCACCTGCATTTGACCTTTGTTCCGCTGACAAAGGACAACCGCCTGTGCGCAAAGGAGATTATCGGCAACCGGGCAAACCTGACGAAGTGGCAGGACGATTTTCACGCCTATATGGTGGAGAAATATCCTGACTTGGAGCGTGGGGAAAGTGCCAGCAAGACAGGCCGGAAGCATATCCCCACCCGGATTTTCAAACAGGCGGTTTCCCTCTCCAAACAGGCCAGAGCCATTGAAGCCGCCCTTGACGGCATTAACCCACTGAACGCCGGAAAGAAAAAAGAGGAAGCCCTCTCCATGCTGAAAAAGTGGTTCCCGCAGATGGAGAACTTCTCCGGGCAGTTGAAAAAGTACAAGGTCACAATCAATGACCTGTTGGCGGAGAATGAGAAGTTGGAAGCAAGGGCAAAGGCCAGTGAAAAAGGCAAGATGAAAGATACGATGGAACGGGCAAAGCTGAAAAGCGAACTGGACAATTTACAGCGGCTGGTTGACCGTATCCCGCCGGATATACTGGCGGAACTGAAACGGCAGCAGCGGCACACGGTAAAGGAAAGGTGATAGTATAAGCAGAAATTTTCGCCGCTCCTGTGCGGCATTGTACCTTGAAAACTGAATATGGAGGACACTGGATGGCAAAAAGCGAAAGCGATATTTTTACACCCCGGACAGGGCAGGTCATACAAGCAGAGAACGGCACGCAGTATTTTGTATGTGGGAACAACCGTATAAAAATCTCCGAACACTTCGCCGCAGGCGGGAAGCCCCTCGGTGATCTGATTGTAGATGTGGTGCGGCATACCGCAGAAAAAGCCGCTTCAACCTGATAGCCCATCATTGATAACACGCCCACGCTTATGATATAATTGCCATAGAGCAAAAGTATTGTAAGCGTGGGTTGTTTCTTTAGAAGGAGGATTTTTAACGGTGAAACAACCTTACAATACTACGATTTACAACACGGCGCTTTATATGAGATTGAGCCGGGACGATGAACTGCAAGGAGAAAGCGGGAGTATTCAGACACAACGCATGATGCTCCGGCAATATGCCGCCGAGCATGGCCTGAATGTCATAGATGAATATATCGACGATGGATGGTCTGGAACGAACTTTGACAGGCCGGATTTTCAGAGAATGATTGATGACATTGAGGACGGGAAAATCAACTGCGTTGTTACGAAGGATTTATCCCGCTTAGGCAGAAACTACATTCTGACCGGCCAGTACACGGAAATCTACTTTCCCAGCAAAGGCGTCCGCTATATCGCTGTCAATGACAATGTGGACACCATCAACGGAGAGAATGAGCTTGCCCCATTCCTCAACATTTTGAATGAAATGCACGCCCGCCAGACCAGCAAAAAGGTAAAGGCGGCCATGCGGACACGGTTCGCAAATGGCGCACACTATGGAGCCTATGCTCCGCTTGGCTATGTCAAAGACCCGGATAAGAAAGGCCATCTTCTGATTGACCCGGAAACAAGGTGGATTATCGAAAAGATTTTTGACCTTGCCGTTCATGGCCGGGGAGCCGCCAGCATTACACGGATTTTGGTCGAAGAAAAAGTACCTACTCCCGGCTGGCTGAATTTCCAGAGATACGGCACTTTCGCAAATATCTATGCCGGAGCGCCGGAGGAAAAAGCCTATGCGTGGACGATAGCGCAGGTGAAAAGTATTCTGAAAGAGGAAACCTATATCGGACACAGCGTCCACAATAAGCAGACCAATATTTCATTCAAAAACAAGAAGAAAGTACGCAAGCCAAAAGAGGAATGGTATCGTGTGGAGAACACCCACGAAGCGATTATTTCCGAAGATGTGTTCCGTCAAGTACAGGAGCAGATTTGCAACAGGCGCAGACGGCAGAAGAACGGCACAACACAGATATTTTCCGGGCTGGTAAAATGTGCGGACTGCGGCTGGTCGCTGGCCTATGGTATGAACAGCCAGAACAAAAATCACTATGCCCACTACCATTGTAGCAAGTACGGGCAAGGATTGCACCAGTGTTCCATGCACTATATCCGCTATGATGTGCTTTACGCCTATGTCCTTTCCCGTCTGCAATACTGGTCTGTGCTGGTACAGCAGGATGGGGACAAACTTCTGAAACGGCTACTTAACGCCAGCGACAAGGAACGCAATACTGCAAGGAAGCGGCAGACAGCCGAACTGAAAAAGGCGGAAAAGCGCAAAGCAGAAGTAGACACCCTGTTTGCAAAAATGTATGAGGACTGGTCTGCCGGACGCATTACAGAATACAATTTCAATATGCTGTCCGAAAAGTATCAGGGCGAACAGCGAGAATTGGACGCAAAAATTGAACGGCTTCACGAAGCGATGGAGGTCGCCGCCCAGACAGCGGTTGACGCTGAAAAGTGGATAGGTCTGATGAAACAGTATGTCAATCCCACAGAATTGACGGCTGAACTTCTGAATACGCTGATTGAAAAAATCCTTGTCCATGAAGCGGTCAAAAGTGAGGACGGAAGCCGGGAACAGGAAGTGGAAATCTTCTACCGCTTTATCGGCAAAATCGAATGACACATCTTGAGATACCCAACAATATCTTTAACTAAGGGAAACGGGATTATCCGTTCCGGATGCAGATGTTTTGATTGAAATGGCAAATTTGCTTGATGTATCGGTTAGTCAATTGCTTGGAATTGAGGAGAGTATCCATAGTAATGGAAATTTGGCGGAAGAATTGGCGGAACTAAATGAACAGCTGGCAAGAAAAAAGCAAAAAGAAAAGTTGTTGTATCGGGCAAACCAGAAAAGAGGTCTGATTCTGTTTGTTATATTTTTATCTATGATGATTACAATGAGTGTGAAAAATGAAGTCGTATCAATTCTAATGGCAGGAATATGTATGCTGATTGCAGGTATCGTACTGTATCGTAATTTGGCCTTGTTTACAAGTCTAACAACTGACGATTTAAGGCTTGGTATTTTCCGTGTTACCACACTTTGCAATATTAGCATTTTAATCATTGGTATTGTTTTTGCTTTTCTGAGTGCAGTTGATGTCATTACTTTTTCGGAAAATGGAGAGAAACTATTTGCTATGGTATTATTGTCTTGCATAATGGTTTTTATAGGTATTGTATCGCCGAAGTTGCCATATAACAGACATACCGGCCTTCGTTTGCCATGGACTGTGCGTGATGAAGATACCTGGAAGATTGCACATAGAATTTTAGGATTTATTTCATTTCCGATGGTATTGCTGTATATAGCCTGTGCATTAACAATTTCTGATTTTGAGATTGTGTCTGTCGTGACAATGCTTATCTGGATCAGTATTCCAGGTGGAATATCCTATATTTATTTCTATAAAAAATACCACAGTAACAAAAAGTAAAAAGCTATCCATTAAAACACAGAAAGTCTTAGTTATAAAATAGAGGATGTAGAAATTGGGGGAGATTATCCGATGGTTCGGACAGTCTCCCCCATTATCCTGTTTTATCTCCAGAAATCTGTTTTTTGACGAAGATCGATGTCTGCACTTTTAAAAACCGGGTTGATTCCTTGCTTTAACTGCGCTTCATAATCTTGGATCGCTTTAAATGCAATCCCTGATAAAATCAGGATAACCGGAATGTTAATGAGCGCCATAACCCCCATCAGTACATCGGAAAGATCCCACAAAAGAGACATCTCCATTCCTGCACCCAGAAAGATTGCAAGTGCCGATACCAGTCTGAAGCCTTTCATAAAAGCTTTTTCCGGCTGTTTTTTGTGAATGTAGATTAAAAGATTGTCACAATAAAAACAGTTTCCGAGCAGAGTTGTAAATGCAAAAAATACCATTGCTACTGTAATAAAAACCGGACCTAAGGAACCAAGTGATTCCTGAAGAGATGCCTGCACCCATAGTGCTCCCTGCAATTCTTTTGCCGGATTGATCCCGGATGACATACACATCATTGCTGTTGCTGTACAAAGCAACAAAGTATCAATAAATACAGACAACATCTGTACCAGCCCCTGTTTTACCGGATGGCTGACATTTGCCGAAGCCGATGCATTCGGAGCAGAACCGATACCTGCCTCATTGGAATAGAGTCCCCGGCGGATTCCCTGCATCATAGCTGAACCGGAAAATGCTCCGAAAATTGCTTTGAAATCAAATGCTTCTTCAAAAATGCGCACGAACATTGCCGGCACGTTCTGAATATTGATAATTACTACCAAAAGTGAAATTCCGATATACGCAATCCCCATTACCGGCACAACCATTGAAGTTACTTTTACGATACGTGATCCGCCGCCAAGCAGACACCATCCTGTCAGTACTGCCAAAACCCCACCGATGATCCAGGGACTCATCTTTGCATCATAAAAAGAAAATACTGAAAATGTAGACTGCAGATTATAAGATGCCAGCATATTAAATCCAAATGCGTAGGTTAAAATCATTGCAACGCAGAAAACAATTGCCAGCGGGCGACAATGAAGTGCCGCTTCAATATAGTAAGCCGGTCCTCCATAACAGCTTCCGTCTTTCCCTTTTTTCTTATAAATCTGTGCCAATGTACTCTCGATCAGAGCAGATGCACTTCCGATGATCGCAATCACCCACATCCAGAATACAGAACCAAATCCACCTATACAAATTGCCGATGAAACCCCGACAATATTTCCCGTTCCCACGCGGGATGCTGTTGAAACCATAAGTGCCTGAAAAGAGGAAATTGCCCCTTTATCCTCCGGCTTTTCCATCACGGATCCACAAGCATTCTTAAATAATCTTACCTGCGGAAATCTTGTGCGGACTGTAAAATATACTCCCGCACCAATCAGTAGAATGACCAGCAGTTTGCTGTACATAAAAGAACTGATTGTACCAATAATTGTTTGAAACATACCTTCTTTCCTTTCCCTGTTTGTTGTCAATATATTAACGGAAAGAAGATGGATTTGCAAGTTTTTTTACATTTTAGTACTTGGTTTGAAAACTGATGGAAGAATAATACGACACTGTGATAGAATAAGGAAAATATACCAAAAGGATATATAGCGATAGCCCCTTATATTTTCGGAAACCGGAAAATAAAACTCGTTCCGATATCTTCGATACTTTCGACGTGAATGGTTCCATTGTGGAGGTTTACAATCCAGCGCACCATAGAAAGGCCGAGACCGGTACCGCCATTTTCTCTGGAACGGCTTTTGTCTATGCGATAGAAACGCTCCCAGATTTTGTCCAGGTGTTCCTCACTTATTCCAATACCATCATCTTTCACTTCACCGACAATCTGGTCATTTTCGACCTTCAGGATAACATGAATATGTCCATTTGCTTTTCCGTAATTGATGGCATTGGTTATTAAATTCATCATCATACGCAAAAGCAATGTCTGGTCGCCGTTCATAAATAAGTCGTCCTGCTTTTGCAGGGTGATTTCAATATTTTTTTCCTGTGCTTTTGTCTGCAGTTCTTCTATTACAAGTTCGCTTAATAATCCAAAATCCAGTTTTTCCATCAGATGCTGCTCATCCTGTTCGTTTCTGGCGATCATTAACATTTCGCTTGTCAGCTTTGACATTCGTTTTGCCTGCCTTAAGATGACTGCAATCTCTTCATTATCTTCCGTAGATAAGTTTTCATTTTCCAATAAGTACTCACACTGGGAAATGATAACAGCAACGGGAGTCCGCAGTTCATGGGATACGTCTGATGTGAATTGACGTTCCTTCTCAAACGAAAATTCCAAGCGCTCGAACATTTCGTTAAATTTCTCCGACAATTCGTATAATTCATCTTTTGCTTTTGGCAGAGACAATCGTTTGGAAAGATCTTTTCCATTGCTGATGTTTTCAACTTCATCGCAGATAAGATCCACCTGTCTCAATGCCCGCTTGATCATAAAATATCCGATGGCCCCGATCAGAATAATGAGTAATGGGAATACAATCAACAGCATTTTCTCGGATGTCTGCATGAAAAGTTCTATAGAATGTACGGAGGTAATTCCTCGTACCCACATTTCCTCATCATCACCGTAAGAGTAAACGCTGTCATATATCATCCATTTTCGATTTGATCCGGTTATCATTCGCGGTGTATTCGACTTGAGGATAGTTTCTTCTGGAAATTGGGTTGGAATCGTTCCATAAAGTAAGCGTCCGTTTTTGTCATAAATACAAAACATAATACCGTCATCGTAAAATTCGGTATCGCCGTCAAGATAAAAGGAATCATCCTGAAAATTAATGTTTGAAGAGAAACCAGTCACTGCGGCACAGATTTCTTCTTCTGTCGCAGAAATTCCAACCTTATCCACAAAAAGAAGGACGAGAACTAAAATAGTCCCAAGAACTACGGCAATGATTCCGGTGTACCATAGCGTAATTTTTTTCTTGATCGTCAGCTGTTTCATTCGTTTTCCCTCATTACATATCCGACACCGCGAACAGTGTGGATGAGTTTTTGTTCATATTGTGCATCGATTTTTTTTCGCAAATAGCGAATGTATACGTCGATCACATTGGAACCACCTTCAAAATCAAAGTCCCACGCATTCTGTTCAATCTGTTGTCTTGTCATTACGATATTTTTGTTGCGCATAAGACATTCCAGAACCATAAATTCTTTTGCAGAAAGATCAATTTCATTTCCGGCTCTTGTAACCTTTCTTGTGTCACGATCCAGAATAAGATCTGCTATTTTTAGTTGATTGGATGTAAATTGTGGCTTTCTACGCATCATGACACGGATTCTTGCAAGCAGTTCTTCAAATGCAAATGGTTTGATCAGGTAATCATCGGCACCAAGATCCAGTCCTTTGACACGGTCTTCAATGCTGTCTTTTGCTGTCAGTAACAGAATCGGTGTATCATCTTCTCGTTGCCTTAATTCTCTTAAGATTTCATATCCGTCCTTTCCCGGCAACATGATATCAAGAATAATACCATCGTAGGAAGTCATATCGATATAATCCATTGCTTCCAGACCATCCCCACAGGCATCTACATTGTAATGTTCCTTGACAAGCCTTTTTTTGACAATGTTTCTTAAATCATTCTCGTCTTCTACAATCAGTAATCTCATAATGTAATTATTATAATACCAATCATTTTCGTGTGCTAGAGTCCTTTTTTTCATTTTTTGAAATTACTATTTGTTTTAATCTTTTTTTAATCTTCCCCCTATATGATACATATAACAGCAAAAACAAAACATCCAAGAGACGGAAGGAGAACACATTATGAAAAAAATATTAGTAGTTTTATTATCTCTCACATTAATATTTGCTTTTACAGGATGCACTTCATCCAATAATGGAGCAGCAGAAGATATAGAAATTAAGACACAGGAAGTTGTAACATCAAATACAGATGACAATGATGATAATATCAGTAACACAGAAAACGCAGTAGAGAATGCGAACGAAAAGGATTATGATTTCTCTTCTTATGAAAACGATATCCGTAATATAACAAAAAGTGTAAACAATGCAAAAACATCTACAAATGCATCTGAGAATCACGAACAATTCTACGCTTTGAAAAAACAGGTAGACGCAGTCGATGACGAACTGGATAAGCTTGACGATGAATTTGAGTATGCTTACCAGATGAAAGAGATTAGCTTCGAGACATACAAAGCGAGAGAACGCACGATTGAAAAACTGGAAGATGAACTGGAATTAGCAGAAGAAGCACTGGAAAATAAATACGGCATTGATAATTAATTCCATATCGACTTCTTCAGAAACCGACAAAAGCAAATGTATCTCCTGTATGAGGTGCGTGTCCATATGCCCAGTTCATAGTTATTGATAAGAGAGACATTTGCCCTGGCGTTCATATAAATCCGTTCCTAAGAAGTTTAGTAAAACATCTCTTGACCAATTGTTTTCAATAGTCTTTCTGATATAAAACAATGCCTTTGCAGAATTTCCTTTGCATTTATCAAGTATTATTTTGTTATGTCCCCATGGTATTCTAAAAATGATTTGTAAATCGTCCCCAAGTTGGGGATGATTTGCATCTGTAATCAATTCGTCCTCAACTTGAGGACAAATTACTGCGTCAGGATACATCTCATAAAAGTATCTCATATATTTCAAGTTAGTTGGAGAAAATGATTTCACATCTGGCAAAATAGATTTCAAATCGTCACTCACCGTTTTATAAAATCTTGTTCCATATCCAAACTGTTCACTCATATATAATCCTTTCTACTGTGTCAGTTCGACAATTGCCGAGTTTACAGTTTCTTTATAGGATGTCTAATGACCGTTTTCCATTTTTGTGGGGCAACCTTTCTTGCATCAGACAGATATATTTCATGATGTAATCTTTCCATATTCATATCATTAACATATCCATTCTGCTCCAAATACGCATCCATAAGTGCAACAGTTGCCGGTTCATCATCAAATGCTCCCAAGTGCATTATTTGAACACATAATCCCTCGTCAATGGTCACAAACTCTGCAGATGAACAATCTATTTTTTTCTTTTTGGTTGCTGTTTCAACAGCCCATTCAAAATCCTTTTGATTTACAAAATCAGGCAGGCGTATAACTGAAATCCAATTAAAAGAATCTTTATCTGCATAATTTACACCATGTATATTTTCCTGCCACCAGAATCCTTCAAGTGGTGGAACTACATATTCAAAAAATCCTGCAATTTTATGATCTGTCTTATAACTCATTCTCAAAGTATATGCAACCGCATATAATACACTAATTGCCTGCTGATATGCTCCACCTTCTTCGTTTGGATTACCCTTTCCTCTGACCGCAATATAATTTGCTTTAGGGACAGTCACGATCTCCGGTTTATTTTTAGGCATATAAAACTCTTTATATTCTTTCTTAAAATCAAAAGCCATAACTAACTCCTTAAATTTATAATTTATGAACTCAAATTCGTTACCAGTGACGAATATCTTTTTGTCTTGTTTTTAATATCTTCCTCAGTAACACCATAATAACTGTATAAATCTCTGGATATTTTCTTAAATTTTTTCATTACCGCTTTATTTCCTGAATAAGACATTCCAAATATATTCCAAGTATAATCTATCTCCATTTCAAGAAAATCATCATCGATTCTTATTTTATACAAATGAAAATCCATAGGAATTATACTATCGGGCATTTCAGCAATCATTTCACTTCGAGTCTTTATTTTACTCAAATACTCTTTGACGGATGCTTCATTAGAAAAATCCGGTACCGGAATATCCTTCATTTCACCCAAAAGTTCTGGTTCATACTGCAAAATCAAACTCTCTTTTAGACATTTTATGTGTTCAATATATTCTCTATCAGCGGGAGCAGTTTCGGTCAATTCGTATTTATCTTTTGCATACTGCACTGTTTCAGAAAGAGAATGAGGATTTGCAACTATTGTCTTCTCTACTTTTTTTCTCTTATATCTATATATGCTATTTTTGATTCTAATCTTTAATGGTTGCTTTTTTGAATGTCCTGCTATAAAAATGCTTGTAGGACCATCTGCACCACCTATGATTGAAATCGCATTTTTACTTTTTTGCTTCATTCGCCTTTTCATTCACCTTTTCCTCACAAATCCCGATTTCTATTTTTGTTTCCATAGCATGGTGTACTCTTTTTCACCAGTAGCTTCATCCAAATCTTCACATTGAATAATGAACCCTTCTCTTTGGTAAAAAGAAATTGCTCTGGCATTTTTCTGGTATACATTTAATCGTAAGCTAACTTTTTTTATCCTTAATATAATCCAATAAAAGTTTACCTATGCCACATGACTGCATTTCATCAGAGACAAAAACACCTTCGATATATTCATCATTTAGTCCTACAAATCCTTGTATCTTTTTATCCGCTTCAAACACATAGATTTCGGATTGTGACATCATTTCTTTCACTAATTCATAATTACTTTTCCAGTATTGATTGGAAATAAAATAATGTGCTTTCAGATTTGTCTTTAACCATATGTCAGCAACTCTATCGATATCTCCGTTCAGCAACTTTCTAATCATAACAAATATTCTCCCCAACTACATCCTTTATGTTTTTCTCTTTTTTTTCATTCTATCACAAGCTCACCATTAATCATTATTTTTTTGATATTTTTTATTTCCTATCGTAAGTACAAGATATTTTCTTGTTTATAACTATTCGTTTCTAATAAAAAGTGAAAATGCAAAGTAAGAATTGATATTAATGCGGTAAAAAACGGGATAAAATTAAAGTATAATAATGGACTTGCCGAAGGAAGTGTCAATAAAATTAAAGTAATTAAGAGAATTATGTACGGACGAAATAGTTTTGATTTATTAAAAGCAAAAGTGCTTTTACACGAGCAATTTCGCTGTGAATTCAACTAACAATGGAAAGAACCTATTCACCGTTTACACTCCCTTACTTCTTCGCGATAGTTCCTCGCAATAATTTCTAAAACAAAAGCCGATCATATATTATTATACAACCGGCCCTTGTACATCTTCAATTATTTTTCAAATGGTTTGTATTCAACATCAAATCCAAAGTGCTTAGGTCCGAAGCATTCCAAACCTTCTGGAGTAGTCCAGATTTCAGGGGATGGAAGTGCAATTACTGTCATCTTATCACCAACTTCAAAATTAGGTGTAGTCATTGGATTTCCTTCTCCGTTAATCATGCAGATTAGGTCTGGAGCAATTACATCAACTTCGCCATTGCGGTATGAGATGATGTTTTCGTTCTTTAACCAGATGCGATATGCTTCGTCCGTATAATCTCCTTCGCCCTTTAGATGAATTTCACCAAAGTTGAAGCCATCTCTTGTTTCACAAGTGTAATCTGAAATGTGGCCTCTGAATAATACTTTACCTTCTTTATCATCACAGATAGCAGAAGCAACATCTCCGCCAGCTTCCTTTGTTTCTCTAAGAACTCTACCGATTTCCTGAGCGTAAGTAATTGCACCAGGAATTAGAGAATTCTTGATAACTTTACCAACGTTTGCGTGATCAGCTACACCTACAAGGTTGTCGCTTACAACAGCAATAGCTCTAACGATATCTTCAGCTCTTAGGTCATCCGCTACATTCTGAATTACAATTTTTTCACCAAATTTTGTAGCTACGCCCATAGGGAAAATAGGAACGTTCTTTACATAGTATGTAGAATGCTGCAGTTCAGGAACTGAACGTCCGGCTGGGTCAGCGTCAATAAGAGGTAAATCCATTAACAGTGCAACGTGAAGAGCCTCAGCTGTATTTTCTCCACCTAATTCAGTTGAGCCAATTGCATACATTTTCTTACCTAAAGATTCCTCTAGAGCCTGTACAGCTAAAACTGCGGGAGCTGTTTCGCTATGCTTCAGATGAGCTAATCTAGGATCAGGTTTAGCTGATGGAGCACCGCAACCATAAGGAGTAACAACATACTCGTCATCTGGAAGTTCATCTAAAGTGATTAATTTTAGAGTTTTTCCCTTTTCGAAATGTTCTTCTAAAAGAGCCAAACCGTCAGCAAGTGGACCGCCACCACCGGTACCAAGCACTGCACATCCGTACAATAGATCGATCATGTCCTGTTTGTTTAATTCTCTCATTTTTCTGTCTCCTCTTTTTTTGTGATAATTTATGCTATATTTTCGGCGTTATCTCTTGATGCAGATGGAATAAAGCGCTCTGCAATAAGATAGATAACAAAACCTATAATGATACCAACGAATTCAATTTTAACTAGTGTATAAGAAATAATTGCACCTAATGCCCAAGCAATTACACCAGCCCAGTTTACACCGTCCTGTGGTCTAAAGTTCTTAGCTTTACCTTTTCCTACAACCCAGTAGTCAGCAAGAATTACTCCGCCAACAGGACAAACAACGTATGATAGTAAGCTTAACACTCCCTCAACGTGTCCCAAGATACCCAGGTCGCATAATACAATACCAACAATTCCTGAAATTAAAGTAGCTTCTCTTCTTCGGTTATCTTTAAGCTTAAGTGCCATAACAATGTTAAGACCTGCGCTGTAAGCATTTGTTGAGTTAGTTGTCCATGTTGAAATAACAAGTGCAATGATGCCCAGGAGTGGAAGTCCTACTTCAATTAGAACCATACTGATATCATACTGTCCTGATAGCTTTGTAAGAACGATTCCCATAATCAGAGTTATTACACCCATTGGGAATACACCGTAGAATACAGATTTAACAGTGTCTTTTCTGCTTTTCTGGAATCTAGTATAGTCAGGACCAGTGATTGTACCTACAGCAGTGAAATTAAATGATAGTGCTACACCTGACATGAAGCTCATAGATTGTACAGTTCCTTCATCGTTAAGGTTTCCTGTTCCGTAAACCTTAAATGCTAGGAATGTTCCGTAGCACATAATGATCATTAGTAATGGAATAGAAATCTTGTCTAGTTTTTCTAGCGCATGCACTCCATATACTGCAGTCAGAAGCATTATGATTCCCCAAATTGTGTTTGAAACTACAACTGGAATATCCCATCCGGTCATAGCTAGCATTGCGTTACTGAAGGCTTCTCCACATACTCCATTCTGGATTCCAAACCAGCCAATCATGTTAACAGCAAAGATTGTACTTACGATAAATCTAGCTCCGCTTTTTCCAAAGCCGGCCTGACAGCATGTGCAGGATGCTAGTCCAAGGTCACAGCCTATCATTCCCGTTGCAACCATACCTACTACTACAATTAAGTAGCCTAGTGACCCTGAAATAATTGCTGGCCATATAGGCATTGCTTCCGCTAATAACGCTCCCAATAGGAATGCAGGAACGCATACACATATGCCGGCCTGAACGAAGGCTAACGAAATCCAGTCTTTTCTGTCTTCAGCAGAAATCGCCTGCAGAGCTGTGACTTCTGCTTTCTTATCTTTATTTTCGTTTGTACTCATAATGGGTACCTCCTTTTGAATCTTCTCTATGATAGCACACATTATTATAAATGATAATTATGCAGATGACAGAATTATTTATCAATCATATTGTGCTTTTGCACAAAAGCCTTGTTTATGACTGTGAGTTTTGATATCATAAAGGAAAAAATTATACTAGGAGGAGCCATGAGTGTTACGGTTCAAGATTGTTTAAGACTACCCTCTTTTCATTCTGCGAGAGTGATTGCAGGCAAGAATGGACTGGGTAGAATAGTATCATCAGTATCTGTAATAGAAATACCTGCAAAGTCTGTAGAGGCAATTAGTGTATTCAATCCCAATGAGTTGTTAGTCACGTCATTTTATTCAATTAAAGATGATCCTACTAGACAATGCGAGGAAATGAGAAACTTATATGATGCTGGAGGCGTTGCACTAGTGCTGTTTTACGTGGGTGACGTCATCCCTCAGGTGTCTGACGAGTTGTTGCAGACTGCAGACGTTATGAACATACCTTTAATTCTTATTGAAGACGAAGCAGAATATAGTGTTAGTTATAGTGATGTAATTAAAGATGTAATGGGGGCTGTTTTCTACGATCAGGCATCTACGGATTCCTTTTCAGACACTGTGGAGAATAGATTGAAGCAGATTCCTTACAATAAAAGAAGCATGGAAACCCTGCTAAATGTAATAGCTGAAACTTATAACTGTAACCTTGTGCTTTATAACAAAAACGGTTTATATTTCACATCTATATATAAGCCGTCCTTTGGACAATTTGGTCCAGAATTCTTTTTTAATGCCTTCGCTGATGGCTCAACGGACCTTTTCTGTAGAAGCATAATGTTGCAGGATAAGTCATTTTATTTGTATAGAAAAGAGTTCCCCCACGCAGGAAATACCTGGCTTACATTATATGCTTCAAGCAACGAAAACAGCATTAGTGAACACAAGCTAGATGAAATTTGTGCATGCACAAATTTCTTCTCAACCTTATGGGGCTACACCCTCGATATGCAGAATTATAATACTGTTATTACTTTGATCTTGAAATCATCGCGCGTAATAGGAGAAAAATTCCTTGAAGCTAGTGGTGTGCCTTTTTCTAAGCTTTCAACTATTCTTGTAGTAGAATCGGAAAAAGACAATTTAACAGACATTCTTCGGCAGATTGAAGGCATATTGAAGGAAAGTGAAAGATTCTACGTTAAGGATATTATTGACGACAGACTTGTAATTCTAAGTTCTATAATGGTTTCCCAAAAGGATGATGGCATTATAGCTACGGAAATAGAGAAATGCATAAACGAGTATGAGGGAGCCTTGTTTTTCTTGGAGTCTAGCAAAAATCTAACTTCAATGAGGAAAATATACTCAGACTTTTGTGCAAATTCAGCAGCAATGAGCAAAATTTTCATCCACCGAAAATTTCGCGACATGTATGATGTTATATTTTCGCAGGAAATCACAAATCTAGCTATAAATAGAGGCAATCGAAACGATCAAATCAAATCCATAATAGAAGCCTTAAAGGACGACAGTGACAACCTGATGGAAACCCTTGCAGTGTACCTAATCGACTGCGACTCCCAGTTGAGCACCACTGCAGCCACCTTGTTTTTGCATAGAAATACTGTGACGTACAGGCTTAATAAGATAAAGCAGATAACAAACACCGATTTCACCCTTATGCCGGCCACCTATGATTTTTATCTAGCAGCTGCGCTGTGGCGGTTAAACAAAAATTCCTAATGTGAGAATTTCAAATCAAAGTCTATCACTCGTGATTGACAAAATATGACGAGGGCTTTATTGCAGTGGTGCGCTCGGTGAGCACACCCTTACATACAAAATTAGGAGAATCTTCCATTTTGTATGTAGGGGTGTTTCAGCCCTCCTTTAGTACTGCGATTCGTGTTGTGATCAGTTGTTTAGTCTGTTCTATATATTTCTCCGGCAAATAGGAATCTTCACATGCACATAAAAGTTTGTCTTCTAGAGAACATATTTTAGAAACTCTTAAATATAGATTTCAGCTAATCGATGTTTGCAGGATTCAAATCGGATGAGTGAATTTACTTTACTTTTCTCTATTTTACATCCCTTTTCTTTGGTTAATAAGACCACTTTCCCAAATGTTAGCAGGACTGTAAATTTTTCTTGTTAGCAAATGATTGCTTTTTATTAGCTGTCAGCTAACATTTTTATGGATTTGTTAGCAGAAACAGCTGATTTTCAAAGCAATCATTTTTCGAAAAAAAGAAAAAGCGGATAACGATTTTGCTAATCAGCTAATCATTTCCGCCTCTTATCAAGCGTTCCCTGTAGGAATCGAACCTACAATAAAGTCTTAGGAGGACCTCGTTATATCCATTTAACTAAGGGAACAATTGTATCTGTATTCCGGACACAGTTAATATCTTATCATAGAACCTACAAATTCTCAACCGTTTTTCATCTATTTGGAAATGAACCGTGTTGATGGAAATACGAGAGAAACTTGATGCAATCGGGATATCGTCTGAACAGGTAGACAAGAATCAAGTAGTTGTTAAGCATGTTAAAATAGATGGGAAACACTGTAGATGTATGACGAGACGGGACGATAGTTATATTGTTGCCGTAACAGTGGAGGATTCTGTTTATTTACAGGGAACTCTTTTAGCAATACTGATAGTGGGCACTTATCTGGTATTGGCGACATGCTGGATGATGTATATGCTCTCGAAAGTTATAAAAGAAAGGGATAGAAGAAAATAAAGCCGGTGCAGGATTCATTTCCTGTATCGGCTTTACTGCTCCTATCAAGACTCTCTATGTTTCTCAATATAATACGGAACGCAGGTTGTGAAGAAATCAAGAATCGTATCTGTATAAGAAGTATCATCTTTCGGAATCGCATGAAGTACCTGCTGAATCGCGAATCCATCAAGTGTAGCCATAAAGATAGAAGCGAATTGTTCTGCAAGCTTACGATCATCAAGTGTAAATGCAGAAGCAAAAAGCGTAGCAGCCTGATCCAGGATCGACTTCAATCCGGAGGTATATTTCTGGGAAAATTCGGAATCACATTTCATTGCATCTGATAATAGAAGTAAGTATAGTTTTTCTTCCTGAAGGCGTTTGAAACGAATCCGAGCTTCTTTTTCTACATCAGAAAAGAGAGAATCTACGGTGATTTTCTCGTTTTCATTTTCATGAAAAATACGATGTGCAAAATGAATCGAGTCTGTGACGATTTCGTCAAATAAATCCTGTTTGTTCTTATAGTAATAATAAATCGCGCCGGTTGTCATATTGGCTTCGGCAGCAATCGAACGCATACTTGTCTTATCAATTCCGAACTTTTCAATCTGTCGGATTGCAGCTTGTTTGATCTGTGTTTTGGTTGTGTTTTTTTGTTCATTCATGTTCTTTACACCTCGAAATGAATTTGTGTTATTACTCACAAAATCTGCATCATCCGTGTCTCTTGGCAGTGTGGTTGACACGGGAGTGAACAGTAACATGATTATAGCATAAAAAAAGATAAATGTAACATCGATATTTGTTTGACAAAGCACATAACAAGTGTTATGTTGGTCTTATAGGAAATTATTATAATTTATGAAAAGATTTATGAAAAAGGAGAGGGAATATGACAGACAAATTTAAAGGCTGGTATCCGGACTATATTGAGAACGAAAAAGAACGTGAACCAATCTTAAAACTTGCCAAGATGATGACAGGTCGTGCAAAGAAAAAACTCGGATTAGAGAAGATGACAAAGTACGATCCGGAGTATTGGGGATTAGCGCTTTTGTGTACGGACGAGCAGGCTGAGATCGCAATGAAGATGGGGGTGCGCCAGCCGAAAACATTAGACCAGATGGTGAAGGTGACTGGTAAGGATAGAGATTATCTGGAGAAGCAGTTAGAGGAAATGGCAAAGGTTGCGCTGGTGGAGTATAACTGGGAAAATCCACAGCATGAGAAGCAGTATGTACTGCCAATCTTCGTACCTGGAAGTGCAGAGTTCTCTTGTATGAATGCGAAGATGTTAGAGAAGCATCCGGAGCTTGGACTTTTCTTTGAGAGAATGAGTCGTATTGCATTGGAAGGACTTGCACCATTTATGCCGGAGGGCGGTGTTGGAATGCATGTTATTCCGGTAGAGAAGGCGATTTCAACAGAGAATCAGTCTCTGCCGATTGAGCACATTTCACATTGGCTTGAGAAGTATGAAGGAAAGTATGCAGCGAGTCCATGTTCTTGTAGAAGATCACGTAAAACATTTGACGAGGGATGTGCGGATGATCCGGAAGAATGGTGTATTGCGGTGGGCGATATGGCAGATTATATCGTTGAGACAAATAAAGGTGGACACTATATTACAAAGGAACGTGCGTTAGAGATTCTGAAACAGGCAGAGGACAATGGCTTCGTACATCAGATTACAAATATTGACGGTGAGAATAAGATTTTCGCCATCTGTAACTGTAATGTAAATGTCTGTTATGCGCTTCGTACTTCACAGTTATTTAATACACCGAATATGGACAGATCTGCATATATTGCAAAGGTAGAGACAGAGAACTGTGTGGCTTGCGGACGTTGTGTAGAGTATTGCCCGGCTGGTGCTGTTAAGCTTGGTCAGAAGCTTTGCAAGAAAGATGGTTCTCAGGTAGAGTATCCGAAGCATGTTCTTCCTACAGAGAAGAAATGGGGACCGGAGATGTGGGACGAGGACTATCGTGATAAGAACCGCATCAACTGTTATGACACAGGTACAGCTCCGTGTAAGACAGCCTGTCCGGCGCATATTGCTGTTCAGGGATACATCAAGATGGCAGCGCAGGGAAGATACAGAGATGCACTTGCATTGATCAAGAAGAACAACCCACTTCCGGCAGTCTGCGGACATATCTGTAACCGTCGCTGTGAGGATGCATGTACACGTGGAACGATCGATCAGGCAATTGCGATCGATGAGGTTAAGAAATTTATTGCAGCTCAGGATCTGAATGCAGAGACACGTTTTATTCCAGAGAAAGTAGTTCCGGCAACAAAAGGATATTTCGATGAGAAGATTGCAATCATCGGTGGTGGACCGGCAGGTTTATCCTGTGCATTCTATCTTGCTGAAAAAGGATATAAGCCGACTATTTTTGAGAAAAATGAGCGTGCCGGCGGTATGCTCGTATACGGAATCCCATCATTCAAATTAGAGAAGGATGTCGTACAGGCAGAGATCGATATCATCAAAGAGATGGGTGTAGAGATCAAGACTGGTGTAGAAGTTGGAAAAGACATCACATTAGATGAACTTCGTGCACAGGGATACAAAGCATTTTACATTGCAATCGGATGTCAGGGCGGACGTCTTCCGGGAATCCCGAATGACACAGCAAAGGGATGTGCATCTGTAGTTGATCTCTTAAAAGAAGTGAATGCAAATGAGAAATACGACATCAAGGGTGACGTAGTTGTCATCGGTGGTGGTAACGTAGCAATCGACGTAGCAAGAGATTCTAAGAGATGTGCAAGTGACGATACAAAGGTAAATATGTTCTGTCTGGAGTCCAGAGAGACAATGCCGGCTTCCGTAGAAGAGATAGAAGAAGCTGAGTCAGAAGGAATCGTTGTAAATCCGGGCTGGGGACCGAAGGAAGTTCTCGTAGACGAGAATGGTGAGGTCCGCGGTGTTGTATTAAAGAAATGTCTTTCTGTATTTGATGCAGAAGGAAGATTCAATCCGACATATGATGAGAGTGAGCTTATGACAGTAGAATGTAAGCATGTATTCTTCTCTGTTGGTCAGTCAATCGTATGGGGTGATCTGTTAAAGGGAAGCAAGGTAGAACTTGGACGCGGCAATGGAGCAGTTGCAGATGAGCTTACTTACCAGACAGCAGAACCGGATATTTTCGTTGGTGGAGACGTTTATACAGGACCGAAGTTTGCAATCGATGCGATCGCAGCAGGAAAGCAGGGAGCAATCTCAATCCATCGTTTTGTACAGCCACAGTCCAGTCTCACAATCGGACGTAACAGAAATGATTTCATTGAATTAGATAAGAATGACATCAAGGTGGAGAATTATGATAATTCCAGCCGTCAGATTCCAGGACATAATAATGCAATTGATACAAAACATTCCTTCCGTGATGCGAAGCTTTTATTTACAGAAGAGCAGGTGAAAGCGGAGACAGCGCGCTGTCTTGGATGTGGAGCATCTGTTGTTGATCCGAATAAATGTATCGGCTGCGGACTTTGTACAACAAAATGTGAATTTGATGCAATCAAGTTACATAGAGAACTTCCGGAATGTAGCAGAATGGTTCCTTACGAGGATCGTCTGAAATTTGTTCTTCCGAACATGGTAAAACAGTCCATCAAACTAAAATTTAAGAAGAAATAAATTTGAAAAAAATTAAAAGGAAACAAGGGGGAAAAGTAAATGGGAATACTTTATAATGTACCTGACTTAAAAACCTGGGGAATTATGTTCTTTATCCTCGTAGTCCTGATCGCACTGAATGAATTAGGACGTGAAACAAAATGGGGTGGAATCTTACTGTTTGTGATTGTTCCGGTTGTGCTGACAATCTTTGTATGGCCGACAACCTGTGCGCCGGGAAATGAGTACGGAACCGGAAACTGGTTCAACTGGGCAAAGACTTACTCTGCACTTGCAGGCTGTGTTGGTTTTATGCTGATGCGTTATATTCCGAATGCGACAAAGCATAAATGGGTGATCTGCTTCCCGCCACTGATTCTTGCAATCAATATTTGTGAGGCAGTTTTCCGTGATTTCGAGGCATACAGCTTCCATGCATTTGCAGGCGAGAAGGTAAACAATCTCTGGGTTATGTCAGGACCGTGGAACATCATGAACGGAATCGCAGGTATTTTAAATATCCTGCTGATCTGCGGATGGACAGGTATCTACATTTCTAAAGAGAAGAGTAAAGATATGATGTGGCCGGATATGGACTGGATCTATATCCTCGGATATGATCTCTGGAACTTTGCATATACATATAACTGTATTTCAGACCATTCTGTATACTGTGGTGTGATTCTGCTGTTATCCTGTACTATCCCTGCATTCTTTATCAAGAAGGGATGCTGGTTACAGCATAGAGCACACACACTGGCACTTTGGATTATGTTTATCATGACAGTTCCACAGTTTGCAGACAGACTGGCGCCTGTTCCGACAACACATAATCCGAAAGCATTCTTTGCTGTAAGCTTTCTTTCTTTAGTTGTGAATGCGGCGGCAGTTATTTACCAGTTCAGCGTGATCCGCAAGAATAAGTTGAATCCATTTAAGGATGAGATTTATACAGACAAAGCATTTTACAAGAAAATAAATGCGGAGAATAAATAAAATCCGTGCTGGAAAAATCTAAGACAGTGAATCGATGAGAACAAGATTCACTGTCTTCTTTTTTGAATTTTCATTCCACATAAAGAAGAAAATATGATAGACTAAATGTGTATAGGTTCATTCATTTACCAATGGAAATCTGATAGGATGGAAATATGAAAACGAGGGGGCGAGAAGCATATCTTATGGGAAAATGTCTTAAAAAATCAAGGAAAACATTTAATATATGATATATTTGCAGATATTGGCTACTTTTCATCTGGATTTGGCAAGAAATGCATCTTCTTTTCTCCTATAATGCAATTGTAAACGAAAAGGAGGTGTTTAGAGATGATGAAGAGAATTAAAAGATGGCTGCATGAGATTTATGAAGAAGATATCAAGTTCTTCGGACAGATGAACGGAATGTATTTTCGATAAGCACTAGAAAAAGAAAATAAAAGAAAAAAGGAGAAAGAAAATTATGAGAAAATTAGCAAAATGGTTTGAAGAAGCACTTGAGAGTTATGTAAAATTAATGGGTAATACTTACGGATGGGGCGGAAGATTGTAAGCCATGGAATATACACAAAAATCAAATCAAATAAACAATAAAAAATAAGGGTAGATGTCTTGAGAGAAGATATCTACTCTTATTTTTTTATATATAGCAATTCTTCACAAATGTGATTCTATCCGTAAATGATTGTTTTATTTTCTCAAAAAGTATATACTTGTTTCATATACATTTACGTTATTTTGAGAAAGGAGCACCTTTTAAATGGACTCTATATTATACGAAAACTATCTGAATATCCTAAGACAGGAACTGGTACCTGCTCTTGGATGTACAGAACCGATCGCAATTGCCTATACAGCGGCAAAAGCACGTCAGATTCTTGGAGAATTTCCAGATTCTGTAGAAATGGAACTTAGTGGAAATATTATCAAGAATGTTAAGGGCGTTACAGTTCCGAATTCCGGAGGAATGAAAGGAATGGAAGTGGCAGCAGTTCTTGGTATCGTAGGGGGAAATGCGGATAAGGCACTGGAAGTGTTGAGTGAAGTGACTTGTGAAGATATTGCGAAAACGAAAGAACTGATCAATCAGAAAATCTGTTCCTGTTCTTTAGTTGAAGGAGTTGATAACCTCTATATTACAGCTAAAGTAAGAAAAGGAGAGCATTTTGCTTCTGTAACAATCGAACATCAGCATACGAATATTACAAGAATTGAAAAGGATGGTGAAGTGCTGTTGGATAATCCTTATAAATCAGAGGTTAAGACTACCGTAGATAAATCAAAACTTACGGTTAAAGATATCCTTGATTTTGCGGATCAGGTTCGTATGGAAGATGTGCAGCCGATCATTGATCGACAGATTAAACTGAATTCTGCGATTGCTCAGGAAGGACTTGATAATAACTATGGAGCGCAGATTGGTAAAACACTGATGCATGTATGGGGAAAGAGTGTTACTACAAGAGCCTGTGCAAGGGCAGCAGCCGGAAGCGATGCGCGTATGGGCGGATGTTCTATGCCAGTTGTTATCAATTCCGGAAGTGGTAATCAAGGCATGACGGTGTCGCTTCCGGTTATTGTGTTTGCAGATGAATGGGAAGTATCTCATGAGAAGCTTTGCCGTTCTCTTGTTGTCAGCAATCTGATTGCGATCCATCAGAAATATTATATTGGAAGTCTTTCGGCGTACTGTGGTGCAGTCAGTGCTGCCTGTGGCGCCGGTGCAGGTATTACCTATATGTATGGTGGAACCTATCAACAGGTTTCCCTGACAATCATCAATACACTTGGAAATATCGGAGGAATCGTTTGCGATGGAGCGAAACCTTCCTGCGCAGCGAAGATAGCGACATCTGTTGATGCTGCACTTATGGCTTTTCAGCTTAGTATTCAGAACAAAAGTTTCCTGCCGGGAGAAGGTATCATCAAAGATGATATTGAAGAAACAATTAAGAGCATGGGATATATTGGAAGAGTTGGTATGCGTACTACAGATACAGAGATTCTGAATGTAATGATAGACCGTGCAGACATCAATGAGGAGTGCTAAACATGAATAATTTTATCTATGAAACACCAACAAAAGTATACTTTGGAAAAGACGAGGAATTAAAGGTCGGTAAGATTATTGCAGAATTTCATCCAAAGAAAGTTCTGGTACATTTCGGTGGAAATTCAGCAAGAAAGAGTGGACTGCTTGATAAGGTGGAGAATTGTCTGAGGGAAGAAAACATCAGTTTTGTAGAGCTTGGCGGAGTAGTTGCGAATCCGGAACTTCCGCTTGTAAGAGAAGGGATTGAGCTTGGAAAAAAAGAAGGTGTAGATTTTGTTCTTGCAGTAGGTGGAGGTTCTGTTCTGGACTCATCTAAGGCGATTGCGAATGGACTGGCGAATCCGGAAGTGGATGTTTGGGATTTTCATTGTGGTAAAGCTGTTCCACAGAAGACGCTTTCGAAGGGAGCGATTCTGACATTGGCGGCAGCAGGTTCAGAGATGAGTTCTTCCTGTGTAATCAGTAATCCGGAAACAGGAGAGAAACGAGGATGTAACGGACTCTTTAACCGTATGAACTTTGCAATTGAGAATCCGGTTCTTACTTATACAGTAAGTCCTTATCAGACAGCATGCGGTGCAGTAGATATTGCAATGCATACGATTGAAAGATATTTCTGTCCGGGGGAGGATACCTATCTGACAGATTCGATTGCAGAGGCTGTGATCAAGAGTGTACGGAAAGCTGCAGGAGATTGTCTGAAGAATCCGGAAGATTATGCTGCACGAGCAAATATGATGTGGGCATCTTCACTTGCACATAATGGACTCACACAGTGTGGAAGAGAGTTCCAGCTCGTTGTTCATCAGTTAGAGCATGAACTATCCGGAATGTACCCGGAAGTAGCGCATGGAGCAGGACTTGCAGCGCTGTGGTGCAGTTGGGCAAGATATGTTTATAAAGCAAATATAAATCGCTGGCTGCAGTATGCATCTAACGTATGGGGACTGGATATTGATTTTGAACATCCGGAGAAGACAATTGAAACTGCAATTGATATGCAGGAGCAGTATTATGCATCGATAGGGATGCCAATCGGATTAAAAGAACTTGGTGTAAAAGAAGATGATCTTGCGAAACTGGCACTTGACTGCTCAAGGAACAAAACCCGTTCATTGATTGGATATAAGCCATTGGCATATGAGGATATTCTGGTAATTTATCAGATGGCATATGAGAGAGGTTAATAACAGTTAATATCGAAAGCGCTGCTTAATGCGGCTGCTTTCGATACTCTCTTGGTGACATATGGTATCGTTCCTGGAATACGCGGTTGAATGTTCTCTGACTGTCGAATCCTGCCCGGATACAGATGTCGAGAATCGTATGGTCACTATGAAGCAGGAGACTACAGGCATAATCCAGTCTTGCTTCATTCAGATAGCGGTTAAAATTCGTATGAAATGTGCCGGAGAAAACACGGGACAAAGAGGACTGACTGATTCCAAGATCATGAGCCATTTTGGAAAGAGTCAGTTCTTCTGTATAATGAGCAGCAATATAAGAAACAGTCTGGTAAATAATGTCATTACTTCCCACACTGCTCTTATCTATCATTTCAAATAAGGGAAGAGTGCGTGCAAGTATAATCTGAATAAATGCCTGATGCAGAACATGCCCTTGTGAAGCGGCTGGATAGACCAGCATGCTTCGCAGGGCATAATTTACGTCTGGGTGTACTTCTTGAGACAAAATTACCGGATTTACAGGACAAAATTGATGCAATTCAGTTCCGACTCCTATTTCCAGTGTACCTTCTGTCACGGATACAAGTTCCATTGATTTGTGAAGATGTGGGGGAATATGGCAGGAAATCTGTTCAGCGATTTCCAGTGTTTCTTCATTTTCTTCGTAAATCGGTTTCATTTTTTCCTGCCTCCTAATTAATCGGTTGGAATAGTTGATCTAATAGTATCATGCGTGTATATGACATGCTTCACAGGCGGATGGCGTTGTAGCACATCCGCTTAATGCTGTCTCACGCAGTTCAACCGGAAGTCGCTTTCCGACTTTGTACATTGCCTCGAGCATTTCATCAAAAGGAATGAGCTGAGAAATGCCGGCAAGAGACATTTCAGCTGCAATCAGTGCATTGGCAACCCCGGCTGCATTACGGTTCTGGCAAGGGTATTCTACCAGACCTCCGACCGGATCACAGACGAGTCCAAGCATGTTCATAAGGACTGTTGAGGCGGCATCCAGACATTGCTTAGGAGTTCCACCCATAAGTTCAACAGCGGCAGACGCTGCCATAGCAGATGCAACACCAACCTCAGCCTGACACCCTCCGACAGCACCGGCAACAGTGGCATTTCGCATGGCGAGGTAACCGACAGCGCCCGCATTGAAGAGAACCTGCTGAATCTCTTTGTCGGACAAATGGTATACTTCCTGAAAAGCGAGAAGTAATCCCGGAACGATGCCTGCGGAACCGGCGGTAGGTGAAGCAACAATCAGTCCCATGGACGCATTTGTCTCAAGGGTTGCCATAGCATAAGTGATAGCTTTCTCAAGCAGTTCACCGCACAGTCCCTGACCACTGGCAGAATGCTGTGCAAGTTTTTGCGCCTCTCCGCCGATCAGCCCGCCCATGGAACGGATTGGTTTTTCAATCGGAGAGCGGGCAGCTTCTTTCATGATTTCAAGAACACGCGCCATTTTTTGATCCACTTCTTTAGCAGGACATTCTCCGGTTATGATCTCTCGATTACGCATAACTTCAGAGATAGAAATATTCTGTTCCTTACATAGTGTAAGGAGTTCGTTTGCATTTTTAAAATCCATATAAAAAACCTCCTTGAACACAATCACATCTGTACGACCATAACATCCAGAACATGTTCGTTCTGGCGGATGGTGTCGGCAATTTCTTCCGGAAGTTTTCCGTCGGATTCTACAATCGTGTAAGCAGTGTGTCCTTTCGATTCACGAAACAGACGCATAAAAGCAATATTGACCCGGCGGTCGCTGAGACAGCTGGTGATCCAGGCAACAACACCCGGAACATCCTTCTGGACAACAATGATAGCACTGTATTCACCGGTGAAATCTACTTCTACATGATTGATCTGTGTGATGTGGACTTTACCGCCGCCAAGAGATTCTCCACGGATCGTCATCTCCTGACCGGCAGTATTGGTCATAATAATATCGACGGTATTCGGATGAATATCAGTTTCTTCCTCATTCGGAGTAAAAGAGTATTTCAGTCCGTTTTCTGTAGCAATCTCGAAGGAATTCCGGATTCGCATATCATCAGTGGAAAATCCCATGATTCCTCCAAGAAGTGCGCGGTCAGTACCGTGTCCGTGATAGGTTCTGGCGAAAGAGCCGTAGAGAATAAATTCTACTTTTGCAAGTGGCCCGTTGATCATCTTCTGTGCAAGATAAGCAATGCGTGCCGCACCGGCAGTGTGAGAACTGGAAGGACCGATCATATTCGGCCCCATAACATCAAAAACGCTGATAAAAGACATTTTTTAATAGCCTCCTGAGTTTGTATATATGAGTTTAGTATAGCAAGTGCGGCGGTGGATGTAAACTATGAGAAACACGATCCGCGTAAATGCTGTTAGGGGCAGTTACTGCAAACAGTAACTGCCCCTAAGTATGATACTTATGCGAATTAGTTCTGATCAAGTACAGACTGGATCTGCTTCATCAGCTGATCGTAGTTTGACTGATCATCGATGCCACCCATGAAAGGTTCCCCAACGATATTTCCGTCTTTATCTACAAGAACTGTTGTAGGGAATGCCATGATGTTTCCGGCATATTTTCCAACTGTTGAATTGGAATCAAACGTCAGGTTCTTGTAAGAAGCGCCCTGTGCTTTCAGAATTTCTTTTGCTTCTTTGATTCCAGCCTCATTGTTGTCTAAAGTGTCAGTGTTGATACCTACAACTTCACCGCCCATTTCTTTGAGCTTCTCATTTAATTCATTCAGTTTGGAAAGCTCTCCGACGCACGGCTTGCATCCGCTGAACCAGAAGTTTACAACTGTAACTTTGTTTTTAGCGAAAAGACTGTCATCTACATCCTTTCCATCCAGATCTTTTCCTTTGAAACCTTTGAATACAGCTGTGGATTCGTCTGATTTGGAGGAAGAACTGTCAGAGGATTCGGATGCAGCGCTCTCTTTCTCGAGTTTTGCAATCTCTTCTTCGATACCGCGAATTGTTTCAATGTCTTTGCTCAAAGTTTCATATTCTTCTTCAGAGAAAGAGTCTTTATTAGATTCAACTGTACTTGCAAGAAAGTCAGCATAGTTTTCGTTCATGGCATCACCGTCAGTGTTCTTGTTCATAAGACCAAAGACTTTGTCCCATGCATCTTTGTGATCAGCAAAAAGCTGGTTTTCCTGCTGGTAAAGGTCGTCCAGTTTTTTGTTCAGCTCGTCAGTGCTGCCCGTTTCTGTTGTGGAAGAAGATTCCTGTTTTGTATTGGTTGTTGAGGAAGAATTTCCGCAGCCTGTAAATGCAAAAAGTACAGAAATGGCAAGTGATGCAGCGATTACCTTTTTTAATTTCATTGCGTTTGTTCTAAGTGTTTTGTTTTTCATGATTTTAAATCTCCTTTAAATTACATTTTGTTTGTTTTAGTTTATTTATTGTCAGCCTTTTTCTTGTTTGAAAACCCATAATGATAGCAGATTGCGTCAGTCGGACAGGCTTTCATACATTCTCCGCAGCGGATACACTCCGGATGGTTTGGTGTGTCTACTACGTTGACATCCATCTTGCAGACACGGCTGCATTTCTGGCAGCCAACACATTTCTCATGATCAACCTGGATCTTAAGAAAAGATACCTTGTTAAACAGTGAGTAAATAGCGCCTAGCGGGCAGATCCATTTACAAAATGGACGGTAAAACAAGATGCTCAGGATGATGAAAAGCGCAAGGATCGTGAATTTAAATGTAAATAAATGTCCAAGCGCGGAACGGATTCCTGAGTTGGCAAGTGACAGTGGAATTGCGCCTTCAAGTACGCCCTGTGGGCAAATGTATTTACAGAAGAAAGGATCTCCCATACCAAGTGAATTGGTTACAAATGCCGGAAGTAGTATAACAAAGACAACCAGAATCACATATTTCAGATACCGCAGAGGCTTCAGCTTTGCGGTGGAAAATTTCTTACCCGGAATCTTATGCAGCAGATCCTGGAACCATCCAAACGGACAGAGAAATCCGCAGATAAATCGCCCTAACAGAACACCTAACAAGATGAAAAATCCAGTGATGTAGTAAGTGAACTTAAATTTGGAGGATCCTACTACAGCCTGAAATGCTCCGATCGGACAGGCGCCCGTGGCGGCAGGACAAGAGTAACAGTTTAGTCCCGGGACGCACATCGTCTTTACATTTCCCTGATAAATTTTCCCTTTAAACAGATTCGGGATATGAATGTTGGTCAGCAGCGTTGCAGCCGCCTGGATCCATCCGCGGAAGCGGACCAGAGGGTTTTTGTTTGATTTCATTTTCTTATCCAATTCCGACACACTCCATACATAATTTTATTGCCTTGCTAAGCACAACCGCAGCTTCTCCGCGGAAGATTCCGACAAGGAAAAATACCAGACCGGCTGCAAGTAAAAGAATCTGTGTTGCTTTTTCAGATTTCATTCATATACTCCTTTCAATGTTCAAAGTCAGTTTATTGTTACTGTTTACTCCCGTGTCAATCACTCCGCTGATTAACACGGAGGATGCATGTTTTGGCTTGAATGCATCTCGCCCCATCGCCAAAGGCGATTTAAAATGGCGAGATGCGTTGCTGGTCGCACATCGTGTGAACAGTAACCGTTTATTGACCTTTCGATGTTTGCATTATACAATAGAGGGTGTAAAATTTCTGTTAAGAAAATGGAGAAAAATAAATTGAGATTATTAGTTGTTGAAGATGAGAAGAAATTATGTGATATGATTGCGAAAAGTCTGCACCAGGCAGGTTATGAGGTAGACACGTGTAATGACGGAGAGGAAGCACTGGATATGATTTATGCGGAAATGTATGATCTGATCGTGCTGGATCTTAACCTTCCGGGGATGGATGGAATGGATATTCTTCGGGAGCTTCGCAAGGAAAATGAAGAGACAAAAGTATTGATCTTATCTGCGAGAAGTCAGATTGCAGATAAGGTTGACGGTCTTGATGCGGGGGCGAATGATTATATGGAAAAACCATTTCATCTGCAAGAGCTGGAAGCCCGTGTGCGAAGCCTGACAAGAAGAAAGTTTGTACAGAAAAATGTCTGTCTTGAATGTGGAAGTCTTCGTTTTGATACAAAAGAAAGGACTGCATATGCAAAAGACAAGCCGGTCGCATTGACAAGAAAAGAGAATGGAATTCTGGAGTATCTTCTTTTGAATCAGGGAAGACCGGTCAGTCAGGAAGAGTTGATCGAGCATGTTTGGGATTCTTCTGTAGATAGTTTCAGCGGTTCGATCCGAGTGCATATGTCTTCTCTGAGAAAGAAACTGAAAGCAGGACTTGGTTATGATCCCATCATGAATAAGATTGGTGAGGGGTATAAGATAGGAGATGGAAAAGCATGAGAAAAATATCGCTCCAGTGGAGACTGACGATTCTTACAACCGTGCTGATCACAGTATTGTGTGGATGTCTGACATTTTTCTTATATAAGAATGGTGTCTATTATATCGATACGCTTCAGGAGACCGTCACAGATCAGGGCACTACGCCGGAGGCAGTCTACATTGATATTCCAGATAATGAGTGGGATGATTTTGCAGCGCAGTTTGCCACGAAGGTTTATAATTCGAAATCAGATTATAGAAATAGAAGTTTGTTGATCACTGGTGTTGTAGCGCTGATTGGCGGAGCAGTAACTTATTTTGTCAGTGGCCGCGCATTGAAACCACTCAGAGAATTCTCAGAAACAGTAGAAAAGGTTCAGGCGCAGAATCTGACAGAGTATACGATTGAGGAAAATAAAATCGCAGAGTTGGACCGACTTCGTACGTCTTATAATAAGATGCTCCTGCGACTTTCGGAATCATTCGAGACACAGCGTCAGTTTACAGGGAATGCAGCACATGAACTCCGAACCCCTTTGGCATTAATGCAGGCACAACTAGATCTCTATCATGCGGCGGAGAATTCAGAGAACGAAGCAGCTGCACAAGAGACGATCCAGATGGTAACAGAGCAAAATGAACGCCTTAGCAAGCTTGTCAGAACGCTTTTAGATATGAGTGAGCTGCAGACGGTAGCACGTAATGAAAAGATTGAAATGCAGGGGCTGATAGAGGAGGTGCTGGCAGATTTGGAACCGCTGGCGCAGGAAAAGAATATTGAACTGATACAGAAGACACAGAATTCGTCGGATGGAAGAACAGGTGGAACAGAAGAGTCGTTGCTGGTCGCATGTAGTGTGAACAGTAACGAAAAGCCAGAGGATGAATTGATATTGACAGGAAGTGATATTCTGATTTATCGGATGATTTATAATCTCGTTGAAAATGCAATTAAATATAATCGGGTAGATGGAACCGTTACAGTATCGGCGAAGAGAGAGAAGAATGAAGTTGTCCTGACAGTTGCGGATACTGGGAATGGAATTGATGAGACATTTCGAGAGCAGATTTTTGAACCATTCTTCCGGGTAGATAAGTCAAGAAGCCGTGAGCTTGGCGGTGTGGGACTTGGACTTGCGTTAGTGCGTGAAATTGTGCGGGTGCATGATGGGAAGATTGAGGTTCGCGGAAATGAGCAGGGTGGAACGACATTTGAAGTGAGAATGGGGATGGAATAGAAGAATAAAAATAGAACCGCCATCGTATCAAGAGCAGCTTCCATCATTTCTCTCATTGCTGCTTTTTGTGGGCTGTCTTTTCTTCTTGCCATAAAAATAACCTCCAAACTGAGTAATTTTATCTTACATCAGTTTGGAGGTTTACACAAACTTTGGGATGCTCCCTCACTCTGATTCGTATAAGTAATATTTTGGTCACCGTCTAACATGAAAAAATATGCCTTTTCATCATACCCTTTAAGGTTTAACATTGAATCTAATTTCGCATTGTCATACACAGCTCCAATTTCATACTAAATACACACTCCGTTTCTAACTCAAGTCCATCCATTGCCTGTTGAAATCCAAGCCTAATACCGCCTAAACCAACGAATAAATCATTCGTGGCATGAGTAATCCTCCTTCGTTTTGGTTCCACTAAACTATGAGATGGGGGAGCCCCCTTTTTCAAGGAAACTAATTTTGTGACTATTTCACAATTGAAATGTAAACGTTTTCCCGTATGATAAATGTATAGAATTCTTCCGGAGGAATTTTAAATATGGAAAATATAGACATTAAATTTATCGCGAAAAAAAGCGAGTGTTCGATTGCTACGGTTTCTCGTGTGATCAATCGTTCCAAACCAGTCAGCGAGGAGTTACAGAAAAGAGTAATAGATACGATCAGAAAGTACAATTATAATCCAAGCATTTACGCGCAGAATCTGGCGGGTAAAAAGTCAAGACTACTTGGTTTTATAATGACAAACTACATCAATCAATATCAGCTGCTACTGTTTCGTTATCTGAATGAGTTTGCATGCAAGATGGGGTATGGTTGTATTATTCGTTATTGTAATTCTGGATTTGAGGAAAAACTAGAGGTATTAAGAGAACTGGAAATCAGGGGAATCGAAGTCTGCTTTAGCCTTTTTCTGCTTTCGCAGGAAGAGGAAGCGTACATAAAAGAACATTTCAGAATTAAAGTCTGCCATATGCAGTCACCGGAAATGCGCTTGAACATCATAGAAAAAAACGAAAGTTCTGTTTATGAGGCTGTGTGCTATCTTGCTCAGCTTGGTCACAAACGAATTGGAGGCATTTTTTGTATTGACGAAATAGATGATAGTTTCCTCATGGCAAGGAAAAGAGGCTTTTTAAAAGCTATAAGTCAGATAAATCTCGATCAAGATGAATCTCTGATCGGCCAGCTTCATGGAGAATGTGAAAAAGACAGTGTGATTTCTGTGATAGAAAAGATATTTGTACCTCAAAAGCCGCCAACGGCATTGTTTTGTTATAGCGATGAAGTTGCGATCGAGGTAATGTCCTGGATCATGAAGCAGGGTTATAGAATTCCAGAGGATATATCTGTGCTTTCATTTGACGGTATTCCGTTTGCGGGACGCGTAACGCCATCTTTGTCTACAATTAGCCAGCCAGTAGAATATCAGGCAAAATGTATTATAAACGGCATGCTGTATCTACAGGATGGAATAGAAAGACCATGTGATGAAAAGGGAAATGAATATCTTCTGCAGATTCGGGACAGTGTGGGGCTTCCTAGTCATTAAAAAGATTGGAGGAAAAATATGAAAACGAAAAAATTAATTGCTACTGGTATTGCGACATCAATGTTACTGCTGGCGCTTACCGGATGCGGAGCAGGTGGAAATGGTGGTAAATCCGCAAAAGATACAGATAAAGGATCAGTATATTTTCTGAACTTTAAATCTGAACTTTCTTCTGAATGGGAAGAAGTAGCCGGAACCTTTACCAAGGAAACCGGAATTGATATGAAAGTAGTTACTGCGGGAAGCGGAACCTATGAACAGACATTAAAATCTGAGCTTTCCAAAAAAGAAATGCCGACACTTTTTAACGTTAACGGTCCGATTGGATATCAGACATGGAAAGACTATTGTGCTGATCTGAAAGATTCAAAACTTTATGAATGGCTTACTGACAAAGATATGGCAATTACCGATGGCGATGGTGTGTATGGTATTCCGTATGCAGTAGAAGGATATGGAATCATCTATAATGATGCTATTATGAAGAAATATTTTGCGCTTCCGGATAAAGCAGTTGATATTTCAGATACAAAAGAGATTAAAAATTTCGACACGCTTAAAACAGTGGTGGAAGATATGACAAAACATAAAGATGATCTTGGAATTCAGGGAGTTTTCGGTTCAACTTCATTTGCTCCCGGCGAAGATTGGCGTTGGCAGACTCATCTTATGAATATCCCTGTGTACTATGAATACAAGGCTGACGGAGTGGATAATCTGGATGAGATCAAATTCACATATAATAAAAACTTTAAAAATATTTTTGATCTCTATCTGAATAATTCATGTACAGAACCGTCTATGGTTGGATCTAAAAATGTCGAGGAATCCATGGCAGAATTTGCAACTGGAAATGTAGCTATGATCCAAAACGGAAACTGGGGCTGGGCAATGATCTATGACCTGGATGGAAACGTGGTAAAAGAGGAAGATATTAAGTTCCTTCCAATCTATACAGGAGTAGAAGGCGAAGAAAAACAGGGACTTTGTGTCGGAACAGAAAACTATATCTGTATCAACAATAAGGTTTCTGAAGCTGACCAGAAAGCATCTGAGAAGTTCTTGGAATGGCTGTTTAACAGCGAGAGTGGAAAAGCTTACTGCAATGGAATCCTTGGAATGATCCCGCCATTCTCCACCTTTGATGAGGATGAAAGACCCGATAATCCGCTCGTACAGGATATGCTTAGTTATATGAACGATGATTCTTTATATTCTATTACCTGGGACTTTACAACCTTCCCGAGCCAGGAATTTAAAAACCAGCTTGGAAGCTATCTCCTTGAATATGCGCAAGGAAATATGACATGGGATGATGTAGTTAAGCAGACAACTGATTGCTGGGCATCAGAAAAAGCTCTGCTTGCACAATAGTAGAGTTTATAGGCTGGCGTTTTCCGAACGGAAAATGCCGCATGATACAGTGAATGTAGCAGATTTCGCTGCTTTGGAATGCAAAGCAGCGGTAAAATCCGTTGCTGTTTGTGCAATGCGTGAAAAGCAACAAAATTTATGGGGCAGAGACAAAAATGTTTCTGCCCTGTGTACGAAAAGGGAGGCTGTATAGAAGATGGAAAAAGCTTTTAAAAAGAGATTTGCGATATTAATGTTACCAACGCTGATCGCATTTATTATTGCATTTATTATTCCATTTGTACTGGGAATTTATCTTTCATTCACTAAATTTACAACAGTTACAGATGCCCAGTGGATTGGGCTGAGCAATTATATTGTGGCATTCCGGGATAAAGATTTCCTTGCATCTCTCCTGTTTACTGTTAAATTTGTACTTGTTAATCTTGTGACGATTAACTTAATTGCCTTTATGCTGGCATATGTGTTGTCCAGAAAGCTCCGTGGAACAAATATTTTCCGAACAGTTATATTTATGCCGAACCTTCTGGGCGGAATTGTGCTTGGTTATATCTGGCAGCTAATTATTAATGGATTTCTTTCTTTTTTCAAAACAACGCTTACTGCAGATGCGACATATGGATTCTGGGGAATGGTGCTTGCTATGAACTGGCAGATGATCGGATATATGATGGTTATTTACATTGCAGCTATCCAGAATATTTCAGAGGAAATAAAAGAAGCAGCACTTATTGATGGTGTAACGCGAGGACAGATGATTAGAAAGATTATTCTGCCTCTGATCATGCCTGCAATTACAATCTGCTTATTTATGACAACAACAAATGCATTTAAAATGTTTGACTTAAACCTTGCTCTGACCGCGGGACTTCCGGGAAAATCGACTTCTCTGGTTGCACTGGATATCTATAATTCATTCTACAACAGAATGGGTTATGAGGGAGTCGGACAGGCCAAAGCAGTGATGTTTTTACTGATTGTTGCTACAATTTCAGTGACGCAGCTTATTATTACTCGGCGTAAGGAGGTTGAAAACTAATGAAAAATAAGAAGAGTAAAATCATACTGATCTTAATTCTTACTGTAATCTCGGTTTTATTTATCGCTCCGATTGTGATTGTATTTATGAATTCGTTTAAGAGCAAACTGTTTATTAACAGTACGCCGTTTGCGTTTCCTAATGCCGACTCTTTTGTAGGTTTGGCGAATTATGGAGAAGGAATGATCAAGACCGGATTTTTGCAGGCATTTTTTATTACTTTATTTATAACTGTAGCCTCTGTGTTTCTTATTGTTGTCCTGACTTCAATGACAGCATGGTATCTGATACGTGTAAAAAGTCGTTTTACTAAAGTAATGTACTATCTGTTTGCTTTTGCTATGATCGTACCATTCCAGATGGTAATGTTTACGCTTGTTAAAGTATCAAATATGTTTAATTTGGACAATCTGATTGGTATCATATTTATTTATGTCGGATTTGGTGCTGGATTGTCTGTATTTATGTTTACCGGTTTCATTAAATCAATTCCAGTTTCTCTGGAAGAGGCAGCGATGATTGATGGATGTTCTATTATGCAAATTTACTTTAAAATTGTGTTTCCTGTGATACGCCCGATCATTATGACAGTCGCAATTCTGAATGCCATGTGGATCTGGAACGATTATCTGCTTCCATATCTTGTAATTGGTTCTGAATATAAAACAATTTCTGTGGCAATCCAATATCTCAGAGGTGGATATGGATCAATTGACCTTGGACTTATGATGTCCATGCTAGTACTGGCAATCATACCAATTGTAATTTTCTATATGATCTGCCAGAAATGGATCATACAGGGAGTAATCGCCGGAGCAGTGAAAGGATAAGGAGACTAGAATGAAAAAAGTATTATACGAGGAATTACTTCCGGAAGAATGCGTGCAGAGAATACAGGAGATGCCGGTTGCTTATCTCCCGCTTGGCACATTGGAATGGCATGGTCCACATATGCCTCTTGGGGCTGACGGAATCCAGTCAAAAGAGTTGTTTGTCCGAGTGGCAGAAAAAGTAGGCGGCGTAGTACTTCCGATGTTGTTTATGGGACCTGATCGTGTGTTTTATGACAGAGGGACTGCGTTTTATGGAATGGATATTAATACCGAAGGCGCACTGAATACATATTGCGTCCAGCAGATGAAAGGCAGTGCCTATTGGATGGAAAAAGGTCAGTTTCAGGACAATCTGCGCAGTATCTTTGCCCAACTGTCCAGAGCAGGTATACGTATCGTAGTCGGACATGGACATGGTCCATCAACAAATGCATTTCAGGAACTAAAGGAAGAAGCAGCAGAAAAATATGGCCTGCGCATTTTGACTGCTTGGACATATGCAGATGATGATCGGTTGAAATATCAGAATGACCATGCCGGAGCGAATGAAACATCTATCGTAATGGCTGTACGTCCGGAGTTGGTAGACTTTGGACAGGTGAAAGAAAATGAAAGTAATCTGATCGGAATCGCAGGACGTCATCCAGTCAGAGAATCATCCGCAGCATACGGAAATGAGATCCTTGAGTATACAATGAAAACACTTATTTCAGGTATTGAAAAGGAGTACAAAATACTCAAAGAAAGCTAGAAAGATAGCTAGATGCAAATGAGTTTGAACTGTTTTATGAAAAAGAATCCTGCTCGCAGGATTCTTTTTTCAGCATTTGTTGATTTTTTTTCAAATTCAATTTTCTTCTCGTAGCAAAGCTACGATATCTGAGTCATTATCCATTGCCGATTTGTCGGTAATTTCTGTTTTCTCCAATTCTTCAACTGAAATTTGAGATTCAGTACTATTGTCTATTATTTTCAAATGAAACACTTCTTTTTTCTCTGCAGCCTACACGTACATTCTATTGTGTTTGTCAACCCTTAAAAAATGGTTAGACCACTTATTGAAAATCTAACCATTTAAGATACGCAATGCTAATCAAATGACATTGGGCTCTGAACAGTTACGCATAAAAAAGGCTGCGCACCTATAGTTCAATATTATTGTTTCATCATCCAATTCCGCCCAGCACTGCTCCGGCAATCAGTGCAACAAGTGCGAGTGGAACAAGGACATATTTTCCAAGTGGCAAGAACCAAGTTCCGATTTTTTTCTCACGTCCAGTATTTACAGCTTTCAGTGCGAATTCTTTATCTGCGATCCAGAAGAACATGATCGCTGCAAGCATTGCTCCAAGTGGGCAGATATAGATAGAAACTGCGTCCATCCATCCGGAGACAATTCCCTGGATGAGAAGTGCGATACAGCAGCCGAATGTTGCAATAATCCCAACAGCTGAGACACGCTTTAATCCGAAACGTTCCTGTAATGTAGCAACCGGAGCTTCATACAGATTTACAAGTGAGCTCATTCCGGCAAAAAGTACGCAGATGTAGAAGATGATTCCTACAATCTTGCCGCCAGGCATTCCGTTGAATACGTTGACCAGATAGATAAACATCAGTCCAGGTCCACCGGAAGATAATTCAGCACCGCCGACTGCCATTCCCGGAATGATCACGAAAGCAGCGAGCAGGGCAGCGATTGTATCGAAGATGGCAACATTTTTTGCAGAACTTACAAGGTCTTCAGAATCCTTTAAGTAGGAACCATAGATAACAGTTCCGTTTCCGGCAATGGACAGAGAGAAGAATGCCTGCCCAAAAGCATAGATCCAAAGTCTTGGGTCTAAAAGTCCCTTTGGATTGATTGTGAAGATGTAACGATATCCGGCAGATGAACCAGGAAGGGAGAAAATATATACCCCGAGTCCAAGAAACAGTACGAACAATAACGGCATCATTACGCCGTTGGCACGCTCGATTCCACCGGCAATCCCCATTGCCATGATCACAGCAGTTACAAGAACTGCGATTACAAGCCAAAGGTTATTACCAAAAGCAGAAGCAGTACTGTCGAACATACCGCCAATCTGGTTCATATCCTGCTTCATGCCGGCAATCTGTCCGGTCAGTGCAAGGAAGGTATACTTGAAAATCCATCCGACAACAACTGTGTATCCGATCGCAAGTGCGAGAGAGCCAAGAACCGGAAGCAGTCCGATCAGTTCACCTGTTTTCTTATTGTCAGTTCGCATTTCTGTGCAGACACCGAAGGCTTTGATCGGGCCACCTTTGGCAGCGCGTCCCAGTGCCATTTCCTCAATTACTCCTGTAGAAGCAATCAATATTACAAATAAAATATAAGGAATCAGAAAGGTCATACCACCCCAGTCTGATACCATGTAAGGGAATCTCCAGATATTTCCCATGCCGACGGCAGATCCGATGCAGGCAAGGATAAATCCAGTCCGGCTTTTGAATCCATCACGTTCTTTTTCATGTTTTCCCATGTGTGTTTTCCTCCTGTAAAAGCACGTATACTTTTGTACACGAACGTATTAATGTATTATAGCATATTTACATAAAGAAAAGAAGCACCGAGATGATGCTTCTTTTGGTGTAATATTTTTTTACAGTACAATGTGAGTGGCGATTTTATGATAAAATCAAATTTTTTTATCTAACCATTTTTTAACGGTAGTTGTATCTACCAGTCGGCTCCAAGGATTAATTGTGGAAAATTTGCTAAAAGTTCTAACTCGCCGTGCTGACTGTGTATTAAATCAATTTTGTCATCAAATAAATCAAGAAGCTGTTTTTCAAGAGCTTTTCCTTCTAAAGTCTGTTGCAGCCAAACGTAGACTCTTTCGCAGGTGAGATGAATGTTCGTGCAATAATCAACAAAAAGAGGACTGATTTCTAACATGATAGAACAAATCTCACTGTCGTAGATTTGGATTTCCGGATAAATATACAGAGAGTAATATCGTTTCCAGGCATCAATATTTTCTTTATTTTTCATAAACGCACGGATTCTGTTTTTCATTTCTTCGGCATATTGCAAACAGCCGTCGTGATCTAAAGATGCTACATAGTTGATATGCTTGTCTTTTTTTTTGAAAAGTCTGTCAATGTCAGTAATGTCAAGTGTATGAAGAAACTGACGAATCTTGCGACAGTTTTCATTATACTGAATGTTTGTAAGATGATTTAATTTCTGCCACAAAAATTCCTGGTACTCGGTCAACGGTGGTTCGGGAAGGAAATGAACCCACAAAATCCGGTTAACCTGAAGCTTATCATTTGCATCAAAAGAATCACTTTCCGGATAAGAGCATATTTCAGGAATATGGATCTGAGTTCCTAAGGCATATAGTTTATCAATATCTGTGTTAACCGGAAGGCGTTCGAAAAGATCATTCATAGCAGATAAAATTCCTTCTAAACGTTCCTTTTCTTTATGGAGCTCTTTGATATGCTGATTTAAATATAGTCCGGTGCTGTCAGGCGTATTCATAATAGATCGGATCACGGAAATAGAAAGGCCGGCATTACGAAACAGACGTATTAAAGATAGTCGCTTCACTTCTTCCTCTGAAAAATCATAATAACCGTTCTGAACATCAGAAGCAGGAGAAAGTAATCCTTCCTTAATATAATAGTGAATATTTCTTTTTGTAAATCCGCTGATTTTACAGATTTCCTGCATTCTCATAACGTATCCTCCTTGTCACGTTATCTGTATAATTTCAGTATACTTATTCTAAAGCGTACAGTCAACTGTACAGAGGAAATGGCCCTGTTTTCCGATAAAAGATTTCTCATGGGGATTTTAACTAATGTAGTTTGGAAAAAAGTAAAAAGTAGGGCATGAAGTTTGGCAATAATGTGTCATTGACGTTCATTCATCTGTACAGTGTAAACTATAGGTAACGCAAAACTCGTAGCAAGAATGATGGAGCATTCTTGGAAAATAAAATAAGAAAAAGGAGGTTGATTTTTGTGTTTGAGAAGTTATTTAGTCCTATAAAAATAAAAGATATGGAATTAAAGAACCGTATTATTCTTCCTGCTATGGGAACGAAATTTTCAGGTGATGGAAGTGAAGTTACAGACAAACTGATCGATTATCATGTGGCTCGTGTAAAAGGTGGAAGCGGATTAAACATTGTCGAAGTTACAAGTGTTTACACACCAGCAGCACCAAAACGTTTCTTATCCCTTAGTGAAGACGAGTATATTCCGGGTATGAAAAGATTAACAGATGCAATTCATGCAGAAGGTGGTAAGGCCGGCGTTCAGTTGTGGCTTGGAGCTCTGGCAGTTTCTTCTGACCGTGCAGCGCAGATTATTATCCCAAGTGATATGCCGATCAGTGCAGAAATCACAATTCCGGGAATGCCTAAAGAATTGATTCCGGTTGTAGTAGATGCTTATGGAAAGGCTGCAAACCGCGCAGTTCAGGCAGGATATGACTGTATTGAATTCCATTGTGCACATACCTACCTGCCACACTCTTTCTTGTCCGGTGGAATTAACAGACGAACAGATGAGTATGGCGGATCTTTTGAAAACCGTGCAAAATTCCCATTAGAGTGTATTCGTGCAATCCGTGCTAATATGCCGGAGGGTATGCCATTGTTAATGAGAATCGATGCACATGATGATTATCTTGAAGGTGGACTTACAATCGAAGAAGTAATCAAATTCTGTAAACTTGCACAGGAAGCAGGTGTTGACGTTCTGGATGTTTCCAGAGGAAATATTTTGTCAAATGGATTGAAATTCGAAGTTCCTCCTGTAGATCTTCCACAGGGATTCAATGTTGACAATGCAGCTAAAATCCGTGAAGCAACAGGAATGCTGACAATTGGAGTTGGACGAATCAATACACCTGAACTTGCAGAAAAGATACTGGAAGAAGATAAAGTTGACATGGTTGTTATGGGACGTGCACAGCTTGCAGATCCAGACTTCTGTAAGAAGGCAGAAGCAGGAGAAACAGATGATATCGATTACTGTGTTGGCTGTAATCAGGGATGTTATGACGGATTTGAAAATATGGATATGGAATGTATTACATGTCTTCGTAATCCGGCACTTGGACGTGAAAAAGAATGTGAGATCTATCCGACAGAAAAACAAGAGACAGTACTTGTAGCCGGCGGAGGTATTGCAGGACTGGAAGCTGCAATTATCCTGAAGAAGAGAGGACATGATCCGATTCTCTGCGAAGCGACAGACACACTTGGTGGTCAGTTCTTAACAGCAGGTGAGGCACCGCGTAAGAAAGAAATGAAAGCGGCGGCAATCTCAATGGCTAAGAAGGCGGAACGACTGGGCGTTGATATTCGTATGAATACAAAAGTTACACCGGAAATGATTGAAGAAATCAAACCTCATACTGTTATGAACGCAATCGGTGCAGAGTCAATCATTCCTCCGATTCCGGGCGTAGATAAGGCATTTGTAAAAGATTCTCATGATGTATTAGACGGTAAAGCAGAAGCTACAGGAAATGTTGTTGTGATCGGTGGCGGTATGGTCGGCATGGAAACAGCAGAATATCTGGCAGAAAAGGGAGCGAAAGTAAGCGTTCTCGAAATGCTTCCGGATATCTGTTCTGATATGGGAACAACAAGAAAAATATGTATGGGTGAAGAAATCCAGAAATCCGGCATTATCCCGGTTACATCCGTAAAAGTAACTGAAATCGGTGACAATGTTGTGATCGGCGAAAAAGACGGAGAAAAAGTTGAATTCCCATGTGATACGGCAGTACTTGCAATCGGTGCTAAGAAACGTGACGGAAGTGCTCTTGCAGAGACATGTTATAAAAACGGAATCGGCTACTTTGAGATCGGTGATGCAGCAATGGCAAGACGTGCAATTAATGCAACCAGAGAAGCAATGGATGCAGCACTTACATTTGACCGTGAAGATGTGCACAGAGATGTATCAAAACCGAAAAAACTTGTTTTCATAACAGGTGCGAGCGGAATGATGGGAGGCCAGACACTGAAACAGTTGCTGGCAAGACCAAACAGATTCAAAGTACGTGCGCTGCTCAGACCATCCGATAAGAATCGTGTATTTGCAAAGAAACATATGTGTCCTGCACTTGAAGTTGTATGGGGAGACATGTCAGATTACGACACAATCAAAAAATGCGTAGATGGTTGTGATTATGTATTACATATTGGCGCAATGGTATCTCCGGCAGCGGATAAATATCCGGAAGAGACATTGTATACAAATATCGGATCAACATTAAATATCATAAAAGCAATTAAAGAGCAGCCAGATCCGGATAAAGTTCATTTGGCATATGTCGGAACAGTTGCTATGACAGGAAGTAGACTGGAACCGGTACATTTTGGTAGAGTTGGAGATCCGATGAACCCGTCTATTCACGATTACTATGCATTGTCAAAAGTATTTACTGAGGCAGCATTGTATGATTGCGGATTAAAATACTGGGTATCCATTCGCCAGACTGGTCAGCATCCAAGTGCAGAGACGGCAGCTCAGGAACCAATCATGTTCCATCAGCCACCGAACAATGTATTGGAGTGGAGCACACAGATTGAGTCTGGTATCTGTATGGCAAACTTATGTGAAGACTGGGTAGATGAAAGCTTCTGGAGAAAAGCATATAACTTAAGTAGTGGAAAAGAATTCCGTAAGACTACATGGGAATTCATGAATCTTAATCTGAATCCGATGGGTTATAATTTTGAAGATATTTATGAACCACAGCAGATGGCAAGATTTAACTTCCATGGACAGTACTATACAGATGCAGATGTTTTGGAAAATTATCTCCACTTCCGCTGCATTTCCGGAAAAGAGTATTGGGAAAAAGTTGAAAACACAGCAAGACGTCTCTTCAAGAACCCAATGGTTGCGGCAATGCTTCCGAATATTGAGCAGCTAAAGGAAAAAAATAAAGCGATAGCTTCAAAAGAAATGGGACCAAGATGGGCAGAAGAAAATAATAAAACCGAATGGATTCAGGCATTCTACGGATCTTTGGAAGAAAAACACAAATTGATCGGAACAAAATTCGAACTTCATCGTCCAAGCGAAGAAGAAACATTCCTTGATCACGGATATGATGAAAGCAAAGATCTTGAGAATCTGACAGCTGAAGATCTGCAGAAAGCGGCAGAATTCAGAGGAGGCGAGTATCTTGGCGGAGAAATCGAAGATATCTATACTCCTGTAAAATGGAAATGTGCATTTGGACATGAATTTGATTTATCTGTAAATGCGGCTCTTCAGGGAGGACACTGGTGTCCAGAATGTATGAAGAAGAGTTGGGCTTATCCAAAGATTGCAAGAAAGAACCCATTCTATGCACAGGTATGGGATCCACAGCACAGTAAAGATGAGACTTACGAAATTCCAATGAGATTCAGCGCATATGAGATTCGTGAAGAATTGAAGAAAAAACTTGATTTATAAACACAATAATAATCTTTTCTGATGAAAGGGCTGTCGTACGACAGCCCTTTTAATTTACGTGGGCAACGAGCCAAAGTCCGTGCTTGCACGAGACCTTGGCGACTGCCGCGATAACTTGAGAAACTCGCGGAGCGTGTTTCTCATAGTTGGTAAGAGCATTAGGACAGAATATCATGCAATATGACAGAAAGAAGAGTCCATCCTTTTCTCAAGCAATCCACTTTCAGTAATTGTTTTATAAACAGCATCTGCAAGTGCCGCATGACCGGATCCATCCAGATGCTCCCGGTCAATTTCACTTGGAAGAGCAATTTTTGAAGCGTCCAGAAAACCGGCGTGATAATGAGTAGCAACTTTCCGATATTCCTGTGCAAGCTGTCTGGAAACCTGTTCAGACGCAAGATCGAATTCAGAATCAAAGCCGTCATCTCCGACTCCATTGCCAAGATGGATCGGAGAGATGATCAAGAGTTCAAAGGGCTGAGAACTATATTTCTTCGCTTTTTCAATAACCTGAATCAATCCTTTGGCAATCGTTTTGGAAGAAGCGTTAAAGCGCGTTTTACAGTCATTTGTTCCTAACATGAGAACCAGAAGATCTATAGGATTGTGAGTCTCTATTGTGATTCCAATCTGGTCTAATCCGCGGCGGCCTTTGCGAAAAGCGTCCGAAAAAATAGTTGTGCGGCCGCACAATCCTTCTTCGATAATGCGATGTCCGTTGCCGAATTTCTTCTGAAGCAGGCAGGTCCATCTTGTTTTTTCATCAAAGCGTCCGGTTCCATCCGGGCGGTATCCGTAAGTATTCGAATCTCCAAAGCATAAGATATTCATAAGCAAATTCCTCACTCGAACAAAATAACATATTAAACAAGTATGAAAAGTATGATAAAGCATTTCAATGAGAAAGTCAATAGAAAAACCCAATAAACATATAAAAATAGTAGGAAAATAGAAGACGATAGGGGGATGCTCGGGTTATTGGAATATTCATGCCAAAACACCTCGCGGGATAGTGGTGTGTGAACAGTAACTATTGTTCATCGATGCGATGTCACAGGTAGGAAGTAAGCATTGTTTTTGAGAAAATAATTTTGTATAATGAAGTGCAAAGCTGGTTACGATAAGAGATAGCAGCAAGAATGTCGAGGCATTCTTGAATATACGACTTGGGAAGTGAAAGACAAACTATGAAATGTAAATGGATAAAGAAGTTAACAGCAGGAATTATATTTCTTGCGGCAGTTGGAAGTCTGAGTGGCTGTCAGAAAGCAGCGACATCGGAGAATCTGTTCCGCGATATTGAGGTTAATATGGCATCAGTAGAATCGGCAGAAGAGAATCAGATCGTAAAACTGCAGATGGGTAATGGTGACAGTGCGATCAGCCAGGAGAGCAATCTGGATATCGAGATGACACGGGATCCGGCAGCAGTACACAGAAAAGGTCAGCAGAAGATGAATATGGCCGGAACGAAAGAGACACAGGAGATGGAATCTTATCAGGTGGAAGAAGACGGGAAGACTGTGATCTATAGTGGAACGGATGAAGCCTGGGAGAAGAACGCTGTTGAGGAGAAAGAGACATCTTCACAGCAGACGGTATTGTTCGATGGACTTCAGAATCTGTCCGGAGCATTCAGCGTTTCACAGGATCTTGCGACCGTGAATAAGGAAGAGTGTTTTGAGCTGACAGGAACGATCAGTGGAACACAGTTCCAGGAGACATTTGCAGATACGCTGAAAGCTTTACTCGGAGAAGATTCCTCTGATCTGTCAGGCTGGAATCTACAGGCTTCCGAGGATGAGGAAAACAACGAGGAGCTTCAGCAGAAATTGAACAACATAAAAGTGGACTGTGTGATTGATATTTATAGAAGTAATATACTTCCGGCAAAGATTACCTTTGATCTGACAGATTATCTGAAGGCAGCAGGAGAAGAGAATGCACAGGTGACATCCTATACACTGGAAGTGACATTTGTGTCCTATAATGATACAAAGAAGATTAAAGTGCCAAAGGCTGTAAAGGAATCTGCGAAGGATAACGGTGAGGACGAAGCGGAGAATAGTACAGATGAAATGCTGGAAGAAGAGAATCAGGAAGCAACGGCAGAAGCAGAAGCCGCTAAGGGAATCCAGTCGGATATAGAAGGTGCTTCACCACAAAGCGAAGAACTTGGAGCAAGCTGGAATTCTTATACTGTTCAGATTAACGGTAAGGTACTGACACTTCCGTGTACGATTGCAGACCTGGAAAGCACTGGACTTACGCTGGATGAAAAAAGCCTTCCGCAGGAGTATGAGATTGAAGCAGGAGATTATCAGAATGCCTGGTTTAAAGATGCTTCGAAGAATACGATTATGGTGGATTTGATCAATACAGGGAATGATGTGAAAGAAGCGAAGGATTGTCTGGTCGGAGGAATCTATGTGGAACAGTATTCACTGAGAAACGAAGACTTGACAGTAATATTCCCGGGAGGAATCCAGTTAGGAACGGCAATTGATGTCGTTCAGGCAGCATATGGAGAAGCATTCCAACATACAGAATCCGAGCTTGTAAATGTATATAACTGGTATGAAGACGGAAGTTTTTATAATAGTTGCGAGATCGATACGAACAGCACGGATGGAACTGTAAGCATGATGGGAATCAGCAGATTTGAAGTAAAAAATGGTGAGTAACTGTTGTGTTTTGAAGTGTGATGAAAAAAAGGTGAAAAAAATAAAAGAAAATTTGTAAAAACACTTGCATTCCACAAAAACATATGATATTATATAAAACGGTCACGCGAGAAAGTGATCGTTGAGGCCCCGTGGTCAAGCGGTTAAGACATCGCCCTTTCACGGCGGTAACACGGGTTCGATTCCCGTCGGGGTCATTTTACAGAAAGCATTGCTGGCTGTAATAAAATTTAAGATATGGCGCAGTAGCCAAGCGGTAAGGCGTGGGTCTGCAACACCCTGATTCACCGGTTCAAATCCGGTCTGCGCCTCTTAGAAAGTCTGGAAATGATTGTTTCCAGACTTTTTTCTTTATGTGAAAATAAGTATTAGATACAACAAAATCCCCCATGAGAAGAAGTAAAGATTCTGTCTTCCCATGGGGGATTTTGCGTGCAATATTATAGGGCTTATCAGTTAATAAACAAACTTATGAATTCGCAAGTGCTGTCTGTTTTACATCCGGAATTGCAATCAAAATCGGATAAAGCACTGCAGACAGAACCAGTCCACCGATTCCCTGGACCAGGTTCGCCGGAACGCTTGCGAATGCGCCGGCTCCGTAGATAAAGTACTCGCACAGGCAGTAACCGCCGGCAACGAGAATGATATCAGCAACACCGCCGAGGATGACTGCTGTGTAACGGCTCTTGGAATTCTTACCTACTTTACGGTAAAGAAGGGCGGAGCAAAGGGATACCAGTCCTTTGATCACAAATGTGATCGGAACATAGACAAAATATCCTCCGAGCAGGTCTGCCATAGCAGATCCGATACCGCCTGCGAGAAATCCCCATGCAGGTCCGAGAACAACACCAGCAAGGATAACAATCGCATCACCCGGGTGAATATATCCGCTTGTTCCGGGAGTAGGAATCTTGATTGACATCGTAGCAACACAGGCAAGCGCTGCGAACAGTGCAGCCATGACAAGTTTCTTTAATGTTACTGTTGACTTAGAATTCATAACAAAAACCTCTTTCCTTTAAGATTTACCATACTATACAACAGAAGTGGACTATAAAAAAGAGCCACTTTTACAAAAATAAACCATACCAGTTTTAAACGAAAAATAAATTTATAAAATCTTAAGAAATGTAGAGAGTATGCTTTAAGATGTTGATGAAATAATAAAAAAGGTTTAAACTAGAAACGTTTGTATCTGTATGGTAACTTTATAGATACTTTGAAAGAAAGTATAGTTTACAACATATGAAAAAGGAGAACTTCAAAGATGGGATATCATTCAATTATATATATATTCCTATTTCTTCCGGTTTGTCTGTTGGCCTATCAGCTTGCACCGGAGAAATGGAGAGGAAGAGTCCTGCTGGGATTCAGCTGGATTTTCTTTTATCTGCTAAGTGGGAAATTACTGGTTTATCTTTTAGGAACAACGCTTCTGACCCATTGTATTGGAATCTGGCTGACTTTGCTCAAAACAGAAGAAGCAAAAGCTGTGGAAGGTATGGATCGGAAACAAAAGAAAGTAATTAAAGCAGAGTATCAGAAAAAGGGAAGAAGAGTGTTAATACTGGGAATCCTGATTTTACTCGGAGTTCTTGGTTATTTAAAATATTTTGATTTCTTTACGACAAACTTGAGTTATTTATTCGAACATCCGGTTTTGGAAGGATGGAGACCGGAAAAGCTATTAATGCCAATTGGAATTTCATTTTATACATTGCAGGCAATTGGTTATATGACAGATGTGTACTGGGGAACCATCCAGGCAGAGACAGAAATCTGGAGAACCGCATTGTTTCTCGGATTCTTCCCACAGATCATGGAGGGACCAATCGCAAGATATTCAGATGTGGCAGATACTTTGTATACAGGAAAGCCATTGGAATATAGAAATGTGGTCGATGGTTATGTAAGAATCTTCTGGGGACTCTTTAAAAAGATGGTGATAGCAGACCGTATGGCACTGATGGTAAATCAGGTGTTTGACCATTATGCAGACTATCATGGAGCAGTGATTCTTGCGGCAGCGATCGGTTATGTGATTCAGCTTTATATGGAATTCTCCGGTTGTATGGATATCATTATAGGAAGTGGAAAGCTGTTTGGTATCTGCCTTCCAGAAAACTTCCGACAGCCGTTCTGTGCGAAGAATCCTTCCGAATTCTGGCGCAGATGGCATATTACACTCGGCGCGTGGTTCAAGGCATATATTTTCTATCCGGTATCGGTATCCGGATTGGTTAAGAAATGGAACCAGTATGGAAGAAAGCATTGCGGAAAGCACATTACAAGACTGGTGACTTCTGCAATCGCCCTGTTTCCAGTGTGGGTTGCGAACGGAGTCTGGCACGGTGCGCAGTGGAATTATATTTTCTATGGAATGTATTATTTTGTATTGATCATGCTTGGGATTGCTGTGGAGCCGGTTCGAGACCATATTTTAGAAGCGTGTCATATTGATCCGGAGACAAAAATCTGGAGAACAATCCAGATTGCAAAGACATGGGTGATTATTGTAGTTGGAGAGTTATTTTTCCGTGCAAATGGATTGAAGGCCGGATGGTATATGTTCTGTAGTATGATAAAGAATTTTGATGCAGGACAATTAACAGATGGGACACTGTATAGACTTGGACTTGAACGGGCAGATTATCTGGCAGTAATTGTAGGTTGTCTGATCGTGGGAGTGATAGGTTCTATGAAAGAGCGCGGAATCTCTGTACAGAAGAAAATGGGAGAACTGGCTGTACCGGTGCGCTGGGGATTGTATTATGCCTTAGTTATAGGGATTTTGATCTTCGCAGCGTATGGGGATGGATATCAGATTCAGGATCTGATCTATGCCGGTTTCTGAGGTGAGAAGAATGAGTAAGATAAAAAGAGGAATTCTCTTTATTGTAATACTGGCAGTATTTTTGGTGATAAGTTCTGTCAGAATGGAATATTATGTGGTGCATCAGCTGAATGGAGAAGTGACCGGAAGAAACCGCCCATTTGCGGCTCTTACAGTTGAGCCGGAAGATACATTGGATCTGCTGGTGGCTGGAGATAGTGAAAGCTATAATTCCGTATCAACAATGCGATTGTGGGACGATAAAGGGATTACAACTTATGATTGTGGACAGGGAGCACAGAGAATTCCAGAGACTTATTACATGCTGAAACATGCATTTAAGAAACAGTCTCCAAAGATTGTGATACTTGAGACAAATACATTGTTCCGTGATATTGGAGCAGTAAAAAGTACACAGGAGATATTAACGCAGGCAGGACAGTATTATCTGCCGGTTTTCCGTTATCATAATCTGTGGAAGACAGTAGTAGATGAGCCGGAAATGCATACGAATTACAAGGGGTTTGTGATCAGGGATGAGGTTGATCCATATGAAGGAAAACCGGATTATATGAAGAAAAAGAAAAAATGTGAAACAATGCCTGAGTATGTAAAGGTTTATCTGGAGAAAATTGAAGAACTGTGTGAAAAGAATAATGCGCAGTTATTGCTTGTAAGTATGCCATCACCAAAGAACTGGAATCATAAACGGCATGCAGAGATACAGAAATATGCGGATGGAAAAGGAATCACATATCTGGATCTGAATAAGAAGGTGGAAGAATTAGGGCTGAACTGGACAGAAGATACACAGGATAAGGGCGATCATCTGAATGTTTATGGGGCAGAGAAGGTGACTTCGTATCTTGGAAATTATTTAGAAGAGAATTATGAACTGGAAGATCATAGAAACGATCCGACGTATGAAGCATGGAATCAGCTGGCCGAACAGTATAAGCAGAACCTTGCAAGCATAAAAGGAAAAATAGAAGTAGCAAAAGAAACGGGTGTAGGAAAATGATAGCAAAAGAAGAGTTGAATATTTTGTGGAGCCTGGAGCAGACAGCGGAAAAGTATGAAGACAGGGTTGCTGTTTCGGATGTAAATCAGGAGCTGACTTGGAAAGGACTTGTGAAGAAAGCTCAGGTGATAGGTGCAGAATTAAGTAAAAAGGTTCAACCGGGAAATCCGATTCCAGTTCTTTTAGAGAAAAGTTCAGAAACACTGGCAGTGATGCTTGGAATCGTTTATGCAGGATGTTTTTATGTTCCGGTGAATCCGATGAACCCGGCGGAACGTCTGCGAAAGATTATGGAGAAGCTGGAGCCGGAAGTGATCATTTCTGATGAGAAGGGAAAAGAGCAGCTGGCAGCAGTCGGAGTAGGACTCGAAGAGAAAGTGATCGGACCGGAGATACTTCTACCGACAACAGGAACGGATTTGTCAGAAGAACAGCGCAGTAGACTGGAACAGATTCAGGGACAATGGAAAGAGACAGATGCTTTGTATGGAATTTTCACTTCTGGGTCTACAGGAACTCCGAAGGCGATTGTAGTAAGTCATGGTGCTGTCAGCCGGTTTGTCCGTCATTTTACAGAAATCTTTGAGATTACATCAGAAGATGTGATTGGAAATCAGGCACCATTTGATTTTGACGTGTCTGTAAAAGATATTTATTCCAGCATCATGACAGGGGCACAGCTTGTTTTGATACCGAAAGAATACTTCTCGACACCGCCGAGACTTCTGGATTATCTTTGCGATAAGAAAGTGACCAATCTGACTTGGGCTGTTTCTGCATTGACACTTGTTTCTGCACTGAAAGGACTGAATTACAGAGTACCGGAATCAGTGAAAAGAGTTATGTTCAGCGGAGAAGCAATGCCGGCAAAACAGCTGCGTATCTGGCAGGAAAAACTGCCGGATGCAAAATTTGTAAATTTATATGGACCAACTGAGATTACTTGTAACTGTACGTATTTTCCGATTGAGCGACAGTATGAGGACAGTGAGAAAATACCGGCCGGTAAGGCATTCCCGGGAAGAAGAGTAATCCTTGTAGACGAGGAAGGTAAACAGGTGACAGAACCTGGTGTACAGGGGGAAATCTGCTCGGCAGGAGAATCTCTGGCGAATGGCTATTATAAAGAACCTGAGCAGACAGCGGAGAAGTTTGTGCTGTATCCTGTAGATGGAACAGAACAGAGAATGTATCGAACCGGAGATCTTGGAAGTTATGACGAAGAAGGAAATATCGTATTTGCAGGAAGAAAAGATTTCCAGATCAAACATATGGGACACCGGATTGAGCTGGAGGAAATTGAGCGTTCTATGACAGCACTTGATGGAGTGGAGAAGAGCTGCTGTGTCTTTGATATGGAGAAAAATCGTATTATGGGATTTTATCTTGGAGAGAAAGAAGCCGCAGATGTCAGAAAACAGATGAAGGAAAAACTTCCGGTCTATATGGTTCCGACAAAATTGATTCAGGTAGATGAGATGCCGTTGAATAAGAATGGCAAGACAGACCGTAATTATTTTAAGAATTATGGAAAAAAATAGAATGTGATGTCTTAAAATTAATCACAGGAAAAAGAATAAGGGGAAAGGATAAATGTTATGAGAGAAGAACTGCTTCAAGAGGCGTTTAGAAAGTATGGAACGCCCCTTTACGTGTTTGATCTGGATATCTTAAAAGAACAGACAGAGCGTATTCGTGCAGGCTTTGGTCCGGAGATCAGCCTTTGTTATGCAATGAAGGCGAATCCATTTCTGACAGGATATATGGCTCAGTGGGCAGACCGCATCGAAGTCTGCTCCATGGGAGAATTCCAGATCTGCCGGAGACTGCAGGTACCATCGGAAAAATTATTTATTTCAGGTGTTATGAAAAAACGGGATGATATCCGGGAGATACTTGCATATTGTGGAAATAGATGTGCATATACGGTTGAATCCCCACTGCATTTCCAATATTTTGCAGAATGGATCGAGGAACATCCGGAGGATGGTGTGCTTCGGTTATACCCGCGGCTTACAAGTGGAAATCAGTTCGGAATGGATGAAGATACGGTATTAAAAATTCTGAAAAAGGCAAAGGAACTTCCGGGAATCGAGGCAGAAGGAATTCACTATTTCTCAGGAACACAAAAGAAGAATCTGAAGCGCCATCAGAAGGAACTGGCATATCTGGATGAATTTTTAAAGAAAGCAGCAGAAGAGCAGATCGATGTGAGATGTCTGGAATACGGCTCTGGAACGGCAGTTCCGTATTTCCGCGATAAAACGGCAGAGACCTTTGAAGAAGCTGGATTAAAGGGACTTCAGGACGCTGTGAAGGGCATGCAGTGGAAGGGACATGTAACAGTAGAGCTGGGACGCGCGCTGGCGGCGATGTGTGGCTACTATTTGACCAAAGTGGAAGATATCAAGACGAGTGACGGCATTCATTATTGTATTGTTGACGGGGGATGTCATCAGCTCAATTATGACGGGCAAATCAAGGGAATGTATGAACCGTATGTGAAGGTACTTCCAAAGGAAGTTTCAGTGAAGGATGCGGAAGTTTCCGAAAATAAGAACACAGAAGAAAAGACCTGGAAAGTCTGTGGATCCTTATGTACACTGAATGATGTTCTCTGCAATGAAATTACTCTGGAAGGTTTGGAAAAAGGTGCCATCCTTGTATTCGAGAGAACCGGTGCATATTCAGCAATGGAAGGAATGGCATTGTTCTTGAGCCATGAACTTCCGGGGGTTGTACTTTACAGTGAGGCAGAGGGATGGATCCAGGCAAGAGTACAGCAGGAAACATACGAATTGAATATGGTAGAACAGTTGCCATAAAAAGATATTTGTGATATAACGAAGAATATAATGCGGTTCAAAATGATAGAAAAAGAGGTAGAAAAATGGAAGAATTATTAGAGATTTTAAATGAGATTGATGATAGTATTGACTATGAGAACGAGACAGCTCTGATCGATGATCAGCTTCTTGATTCTTTCGCGATCATCACACTTGTATCAGAGCTGGAGGATGCATTTGATATCAGCATTGAAGCCTCTGAGATGATGCCGGTGAACTTCAATTCAGCAAAGGCAATCTGGGCAATGGTACAGAGACTTCAGGAAGATTAAGATTTCAAAAGCCTGTCAATGATTCGGGAGGCTTCGCTTCTTGTCAGCGTAGCGGCATCCCATTCAGGTATCAGTTCTTTCTGTTCCGTTAGACGTTCTAAGAGTGCAATCTGCTTTGGTGTGGCAGGCTGCACTTTTTTAATTTTATATTGAAGTTGAAGAGGCTGGAACACTTTCGGATCTTGTGGCTCAAAATAGTGTGCCAGTGTCTGATAAAGCTTTGCGGTTGCGAGTGCATCATAGTATGCGCGGTGAGCAGCAGGATTCTCAATATGATAATAGTCGCATAATGCACCGAGACTTTTAGATTCAAAGTCTTTATGTACTTTGCGGGCAATTTTTAAAGTATCGATCCCCATTTTTTCAAATGTAAGCCCCTCTCTGACAGCACTGCATTTTACAAAGCTATAGTCAAACATGACGTTATGTCCGATCAGCACATCATCTTCACAAAAGGAGAGAAAATCGTGGATGATCTCTGGGCAGGATCTTGCTCCTGCAACCATATCATTTGTGATATGTGTGATGTTGGTGATCATCGGTGTGATCGGTTTGTTTGGATGGACGAATTCCATAAAACGGTCAACGACCTTTCCTTCCCGGACTTTGAGGGCACCGATCTCTATAATTTCATGTTCCTGAGGACTTAGCCCGGTTGTCTCCAGGTCAAATGCAATATATGATTTCAGCATAGAATGCTCCTTATCTGTAATGTTAATAACTTAATATCACTATACTAACATTACAGATAAGAGAAAGCAAATTTTATAAAAATGATTCTAATTCTCGTATCATCTCTTCTTCTGTTTTGATAATCTTTCTTGCCAGCGCATCTGCAGATTTGTCAGCCCTGTTCAATGTATTGGCACGTTCTCCGAGTGTTTTAATTCCCATGCTGCATCCATCAATCAGAAGTTTTGCAATTTTGGAGTTATCATCATTCAGATTCAGTTTAAGTTCTGTGCTGAACCAGGAAAATGCGGAAGCCATCATTCCCGGAGTTTTAACTTCATTTCCCGAATCAATCAGGTGGTCTTTTGCATTACCGCCTAATCGAGAATGGCGATCAATGTATTTTTCAATTAATTGGAATAAGGTTGTATCTTGGGTGAAATCTTTGATTTGCTGCATACTTTCGATTGCCATCTGACATCCGATGTTGCATTCTTCATATAGTTTTCGTGTTTGTTCATCCATGATGAGATCCTCCTTTTTATGGTGCGTTATTTGTTACGAAATAGTATAAAGATGAAATACGTGCATCAGTTATAAGAAAAGAATGTGGGTTTCTTTATATAGAATGTGGATAAAATACAAAATTATACGGTATTTTGTGAAAAACATAACGGTAAAGGACTTTTCTAAGAATATTTGTTGTGCTAAACTAAAAAAAGAGTTTAACGGAAAGGAAAATGTACTCATGTTAAAGGGAAAAACTGTACTTCTTGGAGTGACAGGAAGTATTGCAGCATATAAAATTGCATCACTTGCAAGTGCGCTGAAGAAATTGCATGCAGATGTGCATGTGATTATGACAGAAAATGCGACAAATTTTATCAATCCGATCACATTTGAGACACTGACAGGAAATAAGTGTCTTATAGATACATTTGACCGGAATTTTCAATATAGTGTAGAACATGTATCATTAGCGAAGAAAGCGGATATCGTCATGTTGGCACCGGCAAGTGCGAATGTGATTGGAAAGATTGCTCATGGCATCGCAGATGACATGCTGACAACAACGATCATGGCGTGCAAATGTAAGAAGATCGTTGCTCCGGCGATGAATACGAATATGTTTGATAATCCAATCGTTCAGGATAACCTGAAGGTACTGGAGCATTATGATTATGAAGTGATCAGCCCGGCGATTGGTTATCTTGCCTGTGGAGATACAGGAGCAGGGAAAATGCCGGAACCGGAGCTTTTGCTTGAATATATTTTGCGGGAAATCGCAAGAGAAAAGGATATGAAAGGACTGCATGTTCTGGTTACAGCAGGTCCTACACAGGAGTCCGTTGATCCTGTACGCTATATTACGAATCATTCTACCGGAAAGATGGGGTATGCGATTGCAAAGGTATGTATGCAGCGTGGAGCGGATGTTACACTTGTCACAGGACCGACCTCTATTGAGAAGCCACATTTTGTAAATGTTGTTCCAATCACAACGGCGAGAGAAATGTTTGAAGAAGTGACAGGACGGGCCGAAGAACAGGATATTATTATTAAGGCAGCAGCAGTTGCGGATTATAGACCACGCTATGTCAGTGATGAAAAGGTGAAGAAAAAGGATGACGATCTGGCACTTGAAATGGAACGCACAGATGATATTCTTGCGTATCTTGGAGCGCATAAAACAAAGGATCAATTTCTCTGTGGATTTTCTATGGAAACAGAAAATATGCTCGAGAATTCCAGAAAGAAGCTGAAGAAAAAGAACCTGGACATGATTATAGCAAACAGTTTGAAAATGGAAGGCGCCGGGTTTGGCGGGAATACGAATGTGGTCACAGTGATCACAGAAGATTTTGAAAAAGAGCTCGGCAAGTTGACAAAAGAGGAAACAGCAGATCGAATCCTCGATCAGATTCTTGCACAGAGAGGGGAAGTTTAAAAGATGATACTGACAATAGACATTGGAAATACAAATATTGTATTGGGCTGTATTGATGGAGATAAAACTCTTTTTGTAGAACGTTTGTCAACTGTTCGTACGAAGACAGAGTTAGAGTATGCAATCGATATTAAGAATGTACTTGATATTTATCATATTCATAGAGATGAAATCGAAGGCGGAATCATTTCTTCTGTCGTGCCGCAGATTACAACCATCGTGAAGCTGGCGGTAGAGAAGATCCTGAAGAAGAATGTTCTTGTTGTGGGAGCCGGAATTAAGACGGGATTGAACATTCGAATCGATAACCCTGCACAGTTGGGAAGTGATCTGGTGGTCGATTCTGTTGCAGCAATTGTTGAGTATCCGGCTCCACTTCTAATCTTTGATCTTGGGACAGCAAATACAGTCTGCGTGATTGATAAAAATAAGAATTATATCGGAGGTATGATTTATCCTGGAATCGGAGTTTCTCTGGATTCTCTGACAGCTCATGCATCTCAGCTTGGCGGAATCAGTATTGAAGCACCGGAGCATATGATTGGAAAGAATACTACAGAGTGTATGAAGAGTGGTCTGATCTACAGTAGCGCTGCCGCAATGGATGGAATTATTGATCGTCTGCAGGAACAGCTTGGGGGAGAGGCAACTGTGATCGCGACAGGCGGACTGGCGAAGAAGATTGTTCCTCATTGTAGAAGAGAGATTATCTTGGACGATGATCTGCTCCTGAAAGGACTTGCAATTATTTACAAAAAGAACCGTAAGTAAAAGATGACGCAAATAAAAATGTAAATCAAATTTGAGTATAAACTGAAAAACCGGAAAGTAAAAGAATTTAAATTTATCTTTTACTTTCCGGTTTTTATGTATATGTATTAACGACACATATTTATAGGAAAATTATTTTCCTATAAGATTCTGTAAAAAAACGATTTTAAGCTTACAGTCTGTCACCACGTTTGATGTATCCCGGTTTATCAGGGGATGCGATAATACGCTTACCACGAATCAGGCGTGCATGTTTGTCGATCACAAGGTTCTCAGCATGAACACCTTTTCCGATAACAACGTCTGCACCGATGACACAATTCTTAATAACAGCGCCCTCTTTGATTGTACATCCACGTCCGATAACACAGTTCTCAACAGTTCCTTCGATCAGACATCCGTTGGAAATAACAGAGGATGTAACCTTGCTGCCTTCGAAATACTGTGTCGGGCAAGAGTCGTTTGTGCGTGTATAAATCGGCCAGTTATCATGGAACAGATCTGTTGCTTTTTTCAGGTCGATCAGTTCAAGGTTTGCTTCATAGTAACTATTGAAGTCTGAGATTGTTGCAAAGTATCCACGATGTGGATATGCGCGAACATCAAGTTCCTCACAAGACTCATTCACGATATCAGCCAGTGTGTACATGGAGGAAAGTTTGTGTGCCTTCTGAACCAGGTCAAGGAACAGGTCTTTTTTCATTACATAAGTATCCATGAAGATGTTTCTGTTCTTAGCATTTCCAAGGTTTGGCTCCATGGAGAGAACACCTTTCTGTTTGTTGATGTTCAGTGTCTGACAGTTCGGGAAATGATCCTTCGCATTGTCAACAGAATGATACATCAGAGTGATGTCAGCACCGGAGTCAATGTGTGTTTTGAGGAATGCGCTGTAGTCAGCTGTGTAAACCATGTAGCTAGGTGCGATCACAACATACTCAGAGTTGATCTCATCAAAGCAGTCAATATTTTCCATGTAAGCAGCGATATCTGTGCTGTAGATACCATTATCAATGTTACTCTCCTGGAAGAGAGTAACCAGTTTGCCGCGTTTGGAGTTGATGTTGTAATGACGTCCTGTACCAAGGTGTTCTACGAGAGAGCGAGGTTTTCTACGAATATAAACCTGCATTACATCGATTCCACTGTTACTCATATTAGAAATTGGAAAGTCGATTACACGATATCTTCCAAGGAAAGAGAAGGCACCGATCGGACGGTATGCCTGCATGTCATTTACCTGTATGTTGTTTCCTGCAAAGTTGATAATTCCAAAAGCTTTACTCATCTTATTCGTCCCCCTTTACTCGTTTTGCAACGAGCTCGATATTCTCGCTGGCTGCGTCTCCGACAACAGCGTTCTTTCCAATCTTAATGCCATCGGCAACAAGGGCGCGTGTAACAACGGCACCTTCTGCAACCTCAGCACCCGGCATGAGGACACTATCAATGACTTTTGCACCGGCGGCAACTTTCGCACCAGTGAACAGTACAGAATTCTTAACTTCCCCATCAATTACACATCCCTGTGTGATGAAGGCTCTTTCTACAACTGCATCAGCTCCGACATATTGTGGAAGTGCTGTTGCATCTTCTGTATAAATCTTCCAGCTTGGGTCATTCAGATCAAGCTTATTGTTCTTATCAAGAAGGTCCATATTAGCTTCCCAGAGGGAATCAATTGTTCCAACATCTTTCCAATATCCTTTGAATTTGTATGCATACAGGCTCTTACCGTCATTCAGCATAGTAGGAATGATATCTTTACCAAAATCATGGCTGGAATCTGCGTTCTTCATATCTGCAAGAAGCATCTTGCGAAGAAGCTTCCAGTTGAAGATATAAATACCCATGGAAGCGAGGTTGCTCTTTGGATGTTCAGGCTTTTCTTCAAATTCAACGATATGTCCTGTTTCATCTGTATTCATAATACCAAAACGGCTTGCTTCCTTCATAGGAACTTCGATAACGGCAATCGTTGCATCTGCATTGTTCTGCTTGTGATATTCAAGCATCTTGTCATAATTCATCTTATAGATGTGGTCTCCAGAGAGGATCAGCAGATAGTCTGGGGAGTATGTATCTATAAAGTCAATATTCTGGGAAATAGCATCAGCAGTTCCTCTGTATACATCAAGGTTTGCATCAGCTTTCTCACGTGGTGGGAGCACATAAACGCCACTGTCCTTCGCATCAAGTCCCCATCTTCTTCCTGCTGCAGCATAGCTGTTCAGAAGTACGGATTCGTACTGTGTCAGAACACCTACAACGTCAATGCCGCTGTTGGCGCAGTTACTAAGTGGGAAATCAATAATGCGGTATTTTCCGCCATATGAAACGGCTGGTTTAGCCACTTTTTTTGTCAAATCATGGAGGCGGGTTCCTCGACCTCCGGCTAAGATCATAGCCAACATATTATCGTGTTTCATAAAAAGCCCTCTCTTTCATAATACTACTTCTTTAGTATACTCTTTTTTGTGCGATATTGCTAGGATTTTGTATAGAAAAAATAAAAAAATAGCAAAAATAATGGAAAAATTTATCGAAAATCATTTGTCATTTTTCACAAAAAAAGAAAATAAGGAAAATCAGACAGATTTTTAGGCATTATTATATACAAGTGAAAAGGAACATTAAAAAATTTCCCTTAATATAGAAAGAATTGATTGATTTCAAAGCAAGAGTGTGGCAAAATACAAATCACAGTATTCATGAAAAATGGCAGGTGTGAGATGAAAGCAAATGTGAAATCAGTTTTAATGAAAAAATATTGCAGAGTATATCAGGCGGGGGCGAAGCTTTTGATGGCTGCACTTCCGTGGCGTTCACCGAAAATGCTCAGTGGATCAGGAGCAGTGAAGAAGCTGCCAGAGGCGGTTCGAGATAGAGGATTTCATAAAGTATTAATTGTAACAGGACCGAAGATCCGTGCGAGGGGGCTTCTTAATGAACTGCTGGAAGAGATGAAAGAGAAGAAGTTGAAATATGTTATCTTTGACGGCATTTCTCAGAATCCTACGGATGAAGAAGTTGAAAATGGAGTAGGAATATTTCTTGGAGAAAAGTGTGACTGCATGATCGCATTTGGTGGCGGAAGTGTGATGGATTGTGCAAAAGGGATCGGAGCCAGAGTTGCGAGACCGAAGAAAGCAATTCGGAACTTACAGGGACTTTTCCGTGTGCTACGTCCGATTCCTGTAATCTTCGCTGTGCCTACAACTTCAGGCAGCGGGTCTGAGGCAACGATTGCAGCGGTGATTACCGAGGTTCAGACACATCATAAAGCATCAATCAATGATTTGCAATTGATGCCACGCTTTGCAGTACTTGATCCGTGCCTTACAGTAGGACTGCCACCACAGGTAACAGCACAGACAGGAATGGATGCGCTGTGTCATGCAGTGGAAGCATACACGAATGATACATATAACAGTGATTTTGAGCGTCTGATGTGTAGTAAGGCAGTGCGATTGATTCATGAAAGTCTTCTGACAGCATATGAAGACGGGACAAATCTACAAGCGAGACAGGATATGCAGGAGGCTGCATTTCATGCGGGACGCGCATTTACAAGAGGGAGTGTGGGTTATGTTCATGCAATTGGCCATGCGCTCAGCGGGCTCTATGGAGTGCCTCACGGGCTTGTGATGGCAATTCTGCTTCCGCATGTGATGCGTGCCTATGGATCTTCTGTGTATGATAAGCTTGCGGATTTGTGTGATATCTGTGCGATGGAAGTAGATACACCGGACGGTATGATCTCAGCCGAAGTTCGTGCCGAAACATTTCTCCAGTGGATGGAAGAGTTAAAAGAAAAACTTGGAATTCCGAAATATCCGGATATGATCCGGGAAGAAGATGTGAACCAGATTGTAAAATGGGCACAGAAAGAGGCGAATCCGGTTTATCCGGTTCCGGAGATCTGGGATGCGCAGGAGATGAAAGAGTTTGTTCTGGCCATGATGGAAGGTGCGAGACTTGAAGGTGCAGAAAAGAATGAATAACCGACAAAAATCGGTGAGGGATGTAATGAATTGGAGGAAATAATGACAGTATGAGTGACAATGCAACAATGAAAAACACAACGATTCATGACATGACGACCGGAAGCCCGGCCCGCCTGATCATGCAGTTTATGATACCGATGTTTTTGGGAAATATATTTCAGCAGTTTTACAACATTGCTGATTCAATCATAGCAGGACAGTTTCTTGGTGTAAGAGCACTGGCTGCAATTGGAAGTACGGGATCCTTGATGTTCTTTGTGACAGGCTGGCTGAATGGTCTGAGTAGTGGATTTGCTATTTTGGTGTCACAGTGGTTTGGCGCGAAAGAATATGAGAGGATGCGGCATTATGTGGCGATGTCTATTTACCTTTCTGCTGGCTGGGCTGTGCTTATGACGATTGGTCTTGGAATTGCAAATGAGCCAATCTTACGTTTGATGAATTATAAGGATAGCATTATGCCGGACGTAAAGGCATATATGGGAATTATTTATGCGGGTCTGATTGTAACGGCAGCGTATAATGCGCTGGCTGCATTTCTGCGTGCACTGGGTGATTCGAAATCCCCATTGTATTTTTTGATTATTTCAGCAGTAATCAATGTAGGACTTGATGTGGCGTTCATTATTTATGGCGGCATGGGTGTAGAAGGATGTGCCTATGCGACAGTTATCGCACAGGGAATCTCAGCAGTACTCTGCTTTATATATATCGTGAAGAAGTTCCCTATTCTGCATCTTAAAAAAGAAAATTTCAGATTTTCTCTTCCAGCTTGCGGAAAATTGATGGCTCTTGGAGTTCCGATGGCATTACAGTTTTCTATTACAGCGATCGGAACAATTATTGTACAGGGTGCTGTAAATGTTTACGGGGAAGATTATATGGCTGGTTTCTCTGCGGCAGCAAAGATTCAGAATGTAATCTGCACAGTATTCGTTGCTTTCGGTGCAACGATTGCAACTTATGTGGGACAGAACTGGGGAGCCGGAAAAGTAGACCGTGTACGACAAGGTGTGCGCTGTACACAGATTATGATTCTGGCTTACAGTGTAATTGCGATGATACTGGTATTTTTCTTTAGTAAATATCTGACATACCTTTTTATCAGCCCATCAGAGACGAAAGTTATTGAAGTATCAGTGCTGTATTTCCATACAGTATTCTGGTGTTATCCATTCCTGGGAAGTATCTTCCTATATAGGAATACCCTGCAAGGACTTGGATATGGACTTGTGCCGATGCTCGGAGGAGTGTTTGAACTTGCGGCGAGATCTGCAATTGTAGTTCTTGTGGCAGGAAAAACAAGCTTTGCAGGAGTGTGTCTGTCAGATCCGGCAGCATGGATTTCTGCATTGATTCCACTGATCCCGTATTATATCTATGTGACACGGAAGTGGAAGAAACAAGGAAAGATAGTGATGTAAAAGTTCACAAAGATGAATGCAAAATAATAAATGACGAAGAGAGCGGAGCAGTAAAAGTTCTGGCTCTCTTCGTTATTTTCCAGGTGTTCTTCAAAAAGGGGGATAACTGGTGCGCATTATTGTAGATATTGTAGGCGCAATAAGAGATATTCACATTTTTATAAACAAAAAAAGTAGAGTTATGAACAATAAACACATTGAAAATTAAGTAGAGCCAATGTATTCTAGAACTACTTCAATCTATGGAGTATCTGAATTCAGAATAAAAAACAATCAATTGCTTATTTCAAAGCACCGATTCAAAAAACAAAAAGAAAAACAAAAAGGAAAAAAGTGAGGATGTGCCTATGAAGAATAAATTACAAAATTATTTTCCGATGATACGTACGCAAGGAGAGGTATTGAGTGAACTTCGTGAAAATACGAAGCTATGGAAAACATTTTGTGAATGGGAAGGGAAATATCAACAGGAATATCTTGATATTTGTACAGGTGTAAAAGGAGTAAAATTATTGTATGACACTTATTTTAAAGCAGTTATGAATCCGGACACAAGACCTGAACGATTAAACGATTTTCTATCAGAAATCCTTGGGAAAAAAGTAAAAATATTAAAAGTATTGCCAAATGAATCTGCACAAATTGCAGCGGAAAGTTCATTGCTGATCATGGATATTGTTGTTCAGTTTGAAGATGGAAGTATAGCGAATGTTGAGGTTCAAAAAATTGGGTATTTATTTCCTGGACAAAGAAGCGCATGCTATTCGTCAGATTTATTATTACGACAGTATAAGAGAGTCAGGGCAGAACTTGGACAGGGATTCACATATAGAAAAATCCAGAAAGTATATACCATTGTCTTGTTCGAAAAAAGTAATTCGGATTTTTCTAACTTTTCAAAGGAAATATATATTCACCATTTTGAGCAGAAGAGTGATACAGGAGTGGAAATGAATTTACTGCAGGAATATACGTTTATTTGCCTTGACATTTTTGGTGACATCATTCAAAATGAAGACAGAAAAATAGAGAACAGACTGGAAGAATGGCTCGTATTTCTTAGTCAGGATGATCCGGATATGATTATTAAGTTATTGAATCAGAATGCAGATTTTCAGGAGATTTATGAGGAAGTCTATACCATCTGTCTGAATATGGAAAGGATGATGGAGATGTTTTCAAAAGAACTGGCAATATTAGACCGAAATACAGTAAAATTAATGATTGATGAGATGGAAGAAGAGGTTGTAGAAGCAAAAAGAAAAGCGGACGAAGCAGAAAGCCGAGCAAAACAGGCAGAACATCGAGAAAAGCAGGCAAGAGAAGAAGTAGATAACTTGAAAAAAGAATTGGAAAAAATGAAAAATATTTAAAAATGTAGGCAAAAAAACAGGCGCAGGGAATCAATTATGAAGCTCTGCGCCTGTCGCTTGTTAAGTTAAAATTATTCTGCGGCTTCTTCTTCCTCTTCATCTGAAGTAAGATCAGAAGCTTTTACGTGTACTTCTGTGATAGTAACTACTGTTGCATCAAGATCTGTCATAAGATCAACATCTTTGTCTTTGGCAATTGGAAGATCAGCAACACGAATTGTGTCCCCGATTTTCAGAGGTCCAACATCAACTTCGACTTTCTCTACCAATGCGGCAGGAAGAGCCTTGAAGGAAATCTCCTGAAGCATCTGTTGTGGTACTCCTGAAGACAGTTTCTCGAGGTTTACAAGGTGAATCTCTGCTACAGAGTGAACCTTCTCATTGCTTACCAGTGCCTGAAAATCTATTTCATCTACATAACCCTTCAAAGGATTGTAATCAACTTCCTTGATCAGAGCGTCATAAGTCTCGCCGGCAACTTCCAGCATAACCTGGCCACCTTTGCTCTCGACTTTCAGAAGTTTTTCTATTTCTGCTTTATCAAATTTCAGTGGAATAGAATCTTCCAGTTCACGACCGAACAGGTTTCCTGTTACGAATCCTTCGCGTCTTAATTTTTTTGCTTTGATTGACATGTCTCTTTTTTCAGCTTTTAAAGTATTCATTTATCTTTTCCTCCAAATTACTGAATTCGCTTAGCAGCCTTCAACTTGTCAAAATAATAAGTAGGTTTTGTTAAGTGTTATTTTTCTTTGCTACAGTTACACTATAGCACCTGGTGTCAAGGGGAAGGGAAAAGCAGGGAGAATTGTAGGGTGAAAAATTAAGGTTTTGAAGGTTTAAAAAGGTGTGATAAATGAAAAAATTAAGGTTGTATAACGGAAATATTCAGAGAATTATTGTGAAAATGGTGGAAATGTATGGGACGAGATATTTATTTAGAAGAAAAGTGACGAAATTAAAAAGGAATCAAAACGTGTGTAACATTATTGAAAATGCAAATCCTTTATGATAAAATTTCAAACAGAAACTACTGATATTAATCGAAATATCGGTATAGAAATGGGGAAGAAACAATATGGATTTACAGACATTGATCGTTTTGATCATTGAGTTGATCGGAACGATCGCATTTTCAATTTCGGGGGCAATGGTTGGTATCCGGCGAAAGATGGATATTTTCGGTGTGTTGGTGCTTGGTGTGGTGACCGCGGTAGGAGGCGGAATGATGCGTGATGTGATTTTGGGGAAGACACCGAGCGCATTTGTGAAGCCGATTTATGTAGAAGTGGCAGTGATTTCTGCATTAGCGCCATTTCTCTTACTTTCTATTAATAAGAGACTGATGCATAGTAAATACCAGACACTCTATGCGGGACTAATGTTCCTAATGGATTCGGTCGGACTTGGAATCTTTACAGCAGTCGGAGTATCCACAGGATGGACAGCAGGATATCATGATAATATGTTTTTCTTAAGTTTCCTTGGAGTACTGACCGGTGTTGGAGGAGGACTTCTCCGAGATGTGATGGCAGGAGTTCCACCATATATTTTTGTAAAGCATGTGTATGCCTGTGCATCGATCGCAGGAGCAATCTGTTGTGTACTGGCATATAGAAGCTGGGGGCAAATTCCGGCACTTGTGATCGGAACAGTGGTTGTGCTTGTGATTCGTATCGGAGCAGCGCATTACAGATGGAATCTGCCGTGTGTGAAGCTGGAGGATGAAGAATAACGAATAGGAAAATTCAATTTGGTGACAAGACACTGATAGAAGTAGTGGTATAGTGTAATAATTTAGAGACACCCGTTATTTTATCTTGAGAAGGATGAAAATAGCGGGTGTTTTTATAGTCTTATTTATAAAAACAGTTCATTTTCTTTTCGTCCGGAACAAGCTTTTTTTAACTTCTGGGAAGCAGCAGCCAGCATTAGTGGATTCAGCTTGCGGGAATGCGTTGGACAGACGCTGATACAGCGCATACAGGAAATACATTTGTCCTTATCAGTCTGCTTAGGATTGTCAGATGGAATTGCTCCTGACGGGCATTTCGCTGCGCACAATCCACAGGAACCACAGGTATGTGAAGCACCAGGGATAAGCGGAATCGTACCGTATTCGCGGTAAGGTCTGTTACCCGGAACATGTACTGGTGGAAAATCAGTTTTCACAGTGTTGTTTGTTTTCTTTTTTATCTTCTGTGCAAAGGAAGCGAGTTCTGTAAGATCATTCTGATCAGGTCTTCCAGTTGCAAACTGATGCATGATGGAATGTTCTGCGATAGCCGCAATAGCTGCCTGGCAGGTGAAGTTCTTTTCAATCAGAGTATCTTCAAGTTCGATCAATGTATCTTCATAAGCACGGTTTCCGTAAACGGTGATTAGAATCGCAGTTGCATTATTTCCGCTCAGGGCTTTGATTCTCTCTAATGCAATGGCAGGAACACGTCCACCGAAGGAAGGAACTCCGATGATACAGAGATCTTCTTCGGAAAAATTATTTGTTAGACCAGAAGTCTTTTCGCATAAATCAATGCTCTGATATTCGCCAAATTGTTCAGCTATAAATGTAACTATTTTTTCAGTTCCACCGGTTGGACTGAAGTAAATTGCGTATATACTCATAAATATTCGCCCCTAATTAAATGTTTTAGCAGATACAATAATTCTAGAGGTTTTGGAGATGTTTTGCAAGAGCCTAGTTGATATTAAAAGATAAAAGTGATATGATTTGAATAGATAAAATATTATCTAAAAACGCATAAAATGGTTTGAAATAGATAAAATATTATCCGTAGAGCGAGGTGGGTGAATGCAACAGTTAGTATGGGAAACAGCAGAAGAACTGGATCAAAAGCTTGCGCAAAGAGTGCGTAATATTAGAAAGAGACGTTCGATTTCACAGGAAAAATTAGCATCTATGAGTGGTGTGAGTTATGGTTCGATTAAAAGGTTTGAGACGACAGGAATGATTTCATTACTTTCATTGACGAAGATTGCGATGGCATTGGATATGGCAGATGAACTTAGAGATATTTTTACAAGTGTGCCGTATAGGGATATCCAAGAAGTTATAAATGAGACGAGGTCTCAAAGCAAAAGAAGAGATAGATTTAGATGAGAGTTTATGGAATTATATTAAAGAGAATAGGAGTTTATTATGAGTTACATCACAACATACACGGGAAATCATTTTGATCCGATCAATCCAGATCCGGAACTGATCAACATTGTAGATATTGCCCATGCACTTCCGATGATCTGCCGGGGGAACGGCCAGGTCAGTACGTTCTGGTCTGTGGGAGAGCATTGTATTCTGTGTGCGAAGGAAGCCGCTGCCAGAGGATACAGCAATCGTGTGATCGAGGGTGCACTTTTGCATGATGCAAGTGAGTGTTATATGTCAGACGTGCCGCGTCCGCTGAAGCAATTTATGACAGTATATAAAGAGCAGGAGAATCATTTGCTTGATGTTTTGTATACCAAGTTCCTGGGTTCACCACTTGATGAGCAGGAAGAGAAGCTGATCAAAGAGATTGATGATGCGGTATTGTGGTATGATATGAAATATTTACTGGGTGAAGACTCAGAAGGAGACAAGCCGGAAACGTGTATGGTACCTGATTATACGGTGAGAGCATTCAAGGATGTTGAGCAGGAGTACTTCGAAATATTTGAAAAATATAAGGTCTTATAAATATCAAAATGATGAAAAAGGACAGAGAGTTCTGATTGAAAAAATGTCAGAAATCTCTGTTCTTTTTGTAAGTATCAGTATAGTTCGCAACTTTGTATTCTGCGGATTGTTTATCTCAGTCGAGAAGACTCCCACTTCTTCAGGTGGTGAGTAACAGAAAATGGATGAAAAAACGTAAGAAGTGTTACGGTTTTAAATGGCTCCGGTAATCTGTTGGCGAAACATTATAAAACTTTTTAAATGTACGTGAAAATGCCAGCTGGTCTTCAAATCCAAGTGAATTGGAAATAATCGAAACAGGAAGTTGTGTAGTTGCAAGTAACCTTGCAGCTTTTTTGAATTTCAGTTGAAGCAGATATTTTTTTGGTGAGATTCCAAACTTTTCATGGAAAGCCCGTGTAAGGTAATTCTGATGGATGCCGAAATAGTCAGCTACATCTTTTAACTTCAAATTCTCAGCATAATTGATGTCAAAGTAAAATTTAATTTCATCGATAATTGACAGTTTATTTGTGTCTGCTTCATGAAAATCAACATCGGAAAAAAGCATGGAAATAATATGAAGCAGGATACTATTTCCTTCAAAATAATGACTGGTCAATGAGGCATCTAATTGCATGATCCTGGAAATAGAATCGTAATATTTTCGGGTATCCAGACCATGGATCACATAAATATCTTCTGTTGAAGTCATAATCTGATAGAGATAGCTTTCCGAGCTGATGCCGATAAAGCTGATCCATGCATAAGACCAAGGGTTTGTTTTTGAGGCTTCATAATAAGTGATCTTACCTGCCGGAATGAGAAATGCATCTCCTGCTTTTAGGTGAAACACATGCTCATTAATACGAAATTCTCCCTCCCCGTTGAGTACAAAATGAATTAGCTGATATGATCTCAAAGTCGGACCATAACTGTAGCCAGGTGTACATTCTTCATAACCGGCACTGTACAGAGAAAGATCACTATTGGCTTTATATACTAGAGAATGTTTGGTTTCTTTATATTCAATCATAAGTCTATCATAATACAAAAAGTTAGTTTTTTCCATATATTCTTCTGAAAATGCTATGTTCCAAAATAGAAAAATATAGTTTAATATAGTCAGGCGCCAGAAAGTAAGGACGGGAGGTCATTTAGAAATGATAAAACGGCAGAAATATCATCTGGAACCGGACAGAGGTCTGCTAAATGATCCTAATGGGTTAGTTTTTTACAAGGATATGTATCATGTGTTCTTTCAGTGGAATCGATTTGAAAAGAATCACTCTTACAAGGAATGGGGACATTTTACATCGAAGGATTTACTTCATTGGAATTGGGAAGGAAGTGCTCTTTTGCCGGATCAATTTTATGAGCAAAATGGAGTTTACTCAGGTAGTGCATTGATAAAGGATGGTCAACTTCGCTTATTTTATACAGGAAATAATAAGAGCGGCGGTGTGAGAAAAAGCAGCCAGTGCCTTGCAGTTACTAAGGATGGCAAGACATTTCAAAAAAAAGGCATTGTGCTATCAACACCTGCGGAGTTTACCGAGCACTTCAGAGATCCGAAAGTATGGCAGGACGGCGATAACTATTATATGGTGATTGGAGCACAGATGAAAAATGGAAGAGGTTCTGTCGCACTATGTAGCTCCAAGGATGCGGAAAATTGGAAATTCGAATTAGTGCTTGCAAAATCCAAGGAGTATGAAATGGTCGAATGTCCGGATTATTTTCAGGTAGATGGACAAGGAATTTTGCTTTATTGTCCGCAGCACAGAGATAATGAAAGTGATAGTTCACTTTGTAGTTTTTCTGCTTATAAAGAGTTTGATTTTGATGACATAGTTTCAGGAAAATTAGAAGATAGCAATGTACAGAATCTGGATGAAGGGCGTAAAAAGATGGATCAGGGATTTGATTTTTATGCGCCGCAGACATTTACATCACCGGATGGAAGAAAAATTCTGTTTGCGTGGATGTCAAGAATGGAAGAGGAAGAAGAGAAGCTGTTTGGTGAAGGAGAATCCAGTATCCATTGTATGACATTACCAAGAGAGCTTTCTTATCGAAACGGAGAACTGTGTCAGCTTCCGGTAAGAGAATTGGAAAAAAGTTTGTGCATACATAAGATTTCTGAGCAGGAAAGACAAAGTGGAGAAATAATTCTTAAGAACAGAGTATACTGTGCAAAACTATCTAATCTTCAGAGTGAAACTTCTTTTAAAATAGAATTTCAGAACAGAGAAGTTATTCTAGAATACAAAAAAGTAGAAAAAATAATTTCTGTAAAGAGAAAAAATTGGGTTACAAAAGATTATGATGAGAGAAACTGTAAGATTGATTCGTTGGAAACGATAGAATGTTGGTCTGATATTTCCAGTATGGAAATTTTTGTGAATCAGGGAAGCAAAGTGTTTTCTATGAGAATGTTCACAGAAGAAGAAAATGGAAAAGTAAAAATAAGCGGACTCATGAAAGAAACAGTCGTGGAAATGTATGATTTAATGGGAGAAGGAGAGGAGAAAAATGAGTGATAAAGAATTAGCAAAAAAGATTCTTGAACTGGTTGGCGGTACGGAAAATGTTGTGTCAGTAAGGCATTGTGCGACAAGACTTCGTATTGTAGTAGCTGATAAAGAAAAGATTCAGGTAAAAGAGATTGAAAATCTGGAGAAAGTAAAAGGAAGCTTTTTTAATTCCGGACAGTATCAGATCATTCTCGGAACAGGATTGGTTAACCGAATCTATGATGAAGTTGTAAAAGTTACAGGAACAGGCGACGAAGAAAAATCAGAGGAAAAAGAAAAGGTGGTATATGGAAATAAATTCCAGAGAGCAATCAGAATGTTTTCTGATGTATTTGTGCCAATTATCCCGGTGCTTGTAGCTACTGGTTTGTTTATGGGACTTAGAGGGCTTCTGACTCAGGAGGCAGTACTTGCAGTATTTGGTCTGACAGCTGATAGTATTCCGCAGAATCTTCTTACATTTACACAGGTATTGACAGACACGGCATTTGCATTCCTTCCGGCTTTAGTGTGCTGGTCAACATTTCGCAATTTTGGCGGAAGTCCGGTAATTGGAATTGTATTAGGATTGATGCTTGTAAACAGCAGTCTGCCAAGCGCTTATGCAGTTGGATCAGGAGAGGCACAGCCGTTGATTTTCTTTGGATTTTTAAAAGTAACAGGATATCAGGGATCAGTATTACCGGCATTTGTGACAGGAATTGTCGCTTCCAAGTTTGAAAAATGGCTGCGAAAGAAAGTTCCGGATGCAATCGATCTGATTGTGACACCGTTCTTAACATTGTTGGTTGGATGTGTTCTGGCATTGTTCGTACTTGGACCAATCTTACATACAGTAGAGTCAGGAGTTCTGTTTGCAGTAGAACATCTTCTTTTCCTTCCAATGGGAATAGGCGGATTTTTATATGGATGTTTCGGACAGCTTCTTGGTATTTTTGGTATTCATCATATTCTGAATTTCTTAGAGATCAGTATGTTGGCACAAGATGGATGGAATTATCTGAATCCAATCGGAACTTGCGGAAATGTTGCTCAGGCAGGAGCAGTTCTTGCAGTTGCAATCAAAGCAGCGTCTAATAAGACAAAGCAGGTGGCATATCCGGCATGTCTGTCTGCATTACTTGGAATTACAGAGCCGGCGGTATTTGGAGTCAACTTAAAATTTATGAAACCGTTTGTAATGTCAATGATCGGTGGCGGTGTTGGAGGATTTCTGGCATCAATCTTCCATCTGAGAGCAACAGGAATGTCAATTACAGGTATTCCAGGAACATTGCTGTATCTTAACGAGCAGCTGCCACTCTATATTCTGGTAAATGTAGTTGCTTTCGGTGTAGCATTCGGACTGACATGGATGTTTGGTTTTAATAAGAAAATGGAGCAGTAAGTATGAGTATTCTATTTCATAACAAAGGACAGATCGTGCAATTAAGTAATGATACAATAAGTTATGTGATGGAAGTTGTGGATGGAAAGTATCTGGTTCATCGGTATTTCGGACGAAAGATCCGAAATTACCGGGGGACCGGAAATCCCCTGTATTTCAAGAGAGGGTATAATACGGAACATGACAGTTCTGTCGAAAATATATCCTTTGATGATTTCCCGTTTGAATATCCGGTCGGAGGACATGGAGATTTTCGTATTCCGGCTTTTGCAATCACACAAGAAGATGGAATAACATTTTGCGAACCGGTGTTTAAAAGCTGGAGTGTAGTATCCGGTAAGCCTAAATTACAGGGTATGCCACAGATTCGTGTTAATGAAAATGAGTCGGAGACACTGGAAGTGATCTGTGAAGATGACAGAGCAGGGATCCGACTTTTTCTTTATTATACGATTTTTGAAAATTACGGAATTGTTTTACGGCATCAAAAAGTAGAAAATTATGGGAAGCAGACCGTTTTTCTTCAGAACATTCAGAGTATGTCTCTGGAACTTCCGGCAGAAGAGTATGAACTTATGACATTATATGGAACACATGCTAAAGAGGCAAATATGCAGCGTTTCCCGATTCATTATGGGGTGCAGAAAACGGAGAGTGTCAGGGGAAGCAGCAGTCCTCAGCATCAGCCATTTTTTGCGGCGTTAAAACCGGAGACGAATGAATGCAGCGGAGATGTCTGGGCAGCGCATCTTGTTTATAGCGGAAATTTCCTCGCACAGGTGGAAAAAGACCAGTTTGGAAATGTACGGGCACAGATTGGAATTCATCCGGACAGCTTTAAATGGGAATTAAAACCAGGAGATACATTTGCTTCTCCGGAAGCGGTATTGAATTATAGCAATACGGGTCTGAATGGAATGCGCCACAATTTTCATTGGCTGTACCAACAGCATCTAATTCCTAAACGATTTGAGGAAAAGACACGACCGGTTCTTTTAAACTCCTGGGAATCTATGTACTATGATGTAACAATGGAGAAGATTGATGAACAGGCAGACCTGGCTAAAGCTGCGGGAATTGAATTATTTGTGTTGGATGACGGTTGGTTCCGTAAAGGAAATGACAGCAGATCTTCAATGGGAGACTGGATATGTAATGAACAGAAACTTCCGGGTGGAATTGCAGCAGTTGCAGATGCGATTCATAAAAAAGGTTTACAGTTTGGACTTTGGTTTGAACCAGAGGCAGTCAGCGAGGATAGTGAGTTGTTACGTCAACATCCGGACTGGGCGCTTCACATTCTGGGGTATCAATCGGTAAAAGGAAGACATGAATATCTGCTGGACCTTTCAAGAGAAGATGTCTGTGAATATTTATTTAAAACATTAGATTTTTATTTGAAAAATGGAAAAATCAATTACATAAAGTGGGATATGAACCGACCTCTGACAGATGTGAATTCTGCATGTCTAGGAGTACAGCAAAAAGAGGAGATCAGTCATCGGTATGTGCTTGGATTATATGATATTTTGGAACGCATTACAGAAAAATATCCGGATGTTCTGATTGAAGGATGTTCCAGTGGTGGTGCGCGATTTGATCCGGGAATGTTATATTATGTGCCGCAGAATTGGACAAGTGACAATACAGATGCATTTGACCGTGCGACGATCCAAAGAGGGTATAGCCTTTTATATCCGCAGATAACAATGGGTGCTCATGTAAGTATTGTTCCGAATCATCAGACCGGAAGAAGCACTTCTTTAGATGCAAGATATCAGGTTGCAAGATTATTTAATCTGGGATATGAACTTGATCTTACGAAATGTTCCGAAGAAGAAAGAAAAGAAATTGCAGCTCAGATTCAGGAATATAAAGAACAGAGAGGCTGGCTGCAAAATGGAGTGCTTAGTTATCTTGAAGTTCCGAATGAAAATTATATTGCATGGTCGGTTGTTTCTGCGACGGGAGAAGAATGCGAAGTTATTATCATGCAGAAACTGTTTGATCCGAGATATTCTCATGGAAGAATTCATCTCTGTGGTCTGCATCCGGAATGGGATTACAAAGATGAAAGTACCGGGCAGATTTTCGGTGGAGATGAACTGATGGAGATCGGAGTATCGCTACCATTAATAAAACGAGATTTCCATATATTTGCATTTCATTTTTCAAAGGTAAAGGAGAATTACGGTGATCAGATTAATTGCAAGTGATCTGGATGGGACACTTCTAAATGAGGAAGGCATGTTATCAGAGAAAACAGCGGAGTGTATAAGGACTGCACAGCAGGCAGGAATTCTGTGGGTTGCGGCAACAGGCCGTTCGCTGAAAACGGCATCTGAGCTTATGAGAACAGCGGGAGTTTCACCGGAATATCTTCTGCTAAATGGAGCTGAATTCCGAAAGAGTGATGGGACTTTGATTTTCCAAAAATCAATAGAAGCATCCTGTGCGCAGGAAATTATACAGATGCTCATGGAAAAGAAGCTTGATTTTGAAATTAATACTTCAGTAGGAGATTTTTCGACAGACTGTGAGTTTTGCGATACGGCTCGCCCAATGCCCGCAGTGGAAAAAATTTTTGATGCGCAGATTAAAATTCAAAAGATATTTATTTTCTCAGAAGAGCAGAATAAGTTGAAAAACATAAAAGAATTTCTGAAGAAGAGACAAGATATCACAGTTACTTCATCTGCAACTTGGAATATAGAAATTACAGACCGACAGGCGAATAAGGGAGCTATGCTGGAACAGATTGCAGAGTATTACGGGTGGAGTAAAGAAGAGGTATTGGTATTTGGGGATGGAAATAATGACTTTTCAATGTTTGAGAAATTCCCACATTCCAGAGCAATGGGAAATGCCGTAGAAAGTTTAAAGAAAAACGCAGAGAAAGTTATCGAATCTAATAGAGATGATGCGGTTGCACAAGAGGTATGCGGATTGTTGCAACATCCAAGTTTTAGGGCTGTTTTGTAAGCGCTTGGTTGATATCAGAAGAAAAAATGATAAAAGAACGGAGAATTCTGATTGGAAAATGTCAGAACTCTCCGTTTTTTGTAGATATCAGTATTGTGATCTTCGTTGCGTATTGTTTAGAACCATAGAGAGGTGTAGTGTTCCCAAAACTATTATCCATTTATTTTACAACAGCTGTCGCGTTCAATCAGCTGATGTGGCACGATAATCTTTGTTGCAACAAGATTCGGATTCTCAATATGATTGATCATCTGTGATGCCGCCTCGATACCCAACTGCTTAGAATTAATATCAATTGAAGTAAGCTGTGGAGATGTCGATCTTGCAAACAGAGAGTTGTTGAAAGAGATGATCGACAAATCTTCAGGGATGGAAACATGATTCTGTAGACACACTCTTTCAAGTGAAACGGCAAGAATATCATCACTTACAACGATTGCAGTTGGCGGTTCATCCTGCAGTAACAGAGAAGAAATTGCTTCTGTGTTATCTCCTGATACATTCAGAACTTCCGCGCAGTATTCTGGACGGAAAGGGATTCCGTGTTTAGTCAATGCCATCTGGTAACCGGTTTTTCTGTCTGCGGCAAAAGTCAGTGAACTGTCGGAACCCAGATAAGCAATCTTGCGATGACCGAGTTGATAGAGATATTCGGTCGCGTCCTCTCCGGCAAGAAGATTATCATTGTCAATATATAATGTCTGATTTGTGTACTGTGTTGCTTTTCCAATCAAGATATAAAGAAGCCCTTCGCTGAAGAGATAATCAATAATCGGATCGTCCTTTCGAGAATAAAGAACGATGAACCCATCTACTTTTCCACTTCGTGACATAGACTGAATCGCTTTTAAGATCTCATCTTCATCTTGACCTGTCACAACAGTAGACATGTATTGTCTCTGGTTACAGTAGTGGCTGATGCCGCGAATTGCTTCAAGATAGAAAGCATTCTCATATACTTCACAGGCAGATGCCGGAAGGATAATCCCAATCGTGCGGGAATACTGAGAAGCAAGATTGCTGGCCTGAAAGTTTACTTCGTAACCAAGTTCGATCATCGCTTTACGAACTTTTTCTTTTGTTTCTGTGCTGATGGATGGGTTATTCTTACAAGTTCTGGAGACAGTGGAAGGTGATACACCTGCCAAAGCGGCCACATCTTTAATTGTTACTGCCATATTTTCCCTCCGATGAGGAAATGAGGATGTCAGGCATCTGACACCTATTTTCCTTTATTTTCACGTAACTGTTCAGAGCCAACCTCCAAAATGCTACGCATTTCGTCGGTGTGGCGTATCCGCCAAATAAAATTTCAAAAACAGTCTTAAAAATGCAAGCATTTTATACCTGTTTTTTGAAATTTTGCTTGGCTCTGAACAGTTACATTTTCACAAAAAATTCGTCACCTACTATTTTAGTGAAAGAACGCAATGATGTCAAATCTGTTGCATGGTTTTTTGCATAGAAACTGTTGTGAGAATGTACAAAAACAGAGCATATAAATTGTGCAAAAGGCAGAAATAGAAAATAGATCTATAAATAGAATTGCATTTCGTGTAAAACGTGCATATAATTAATGCAAACGGTTGCATAGAATAATGCAACAAAAAGCGTGCCACATGATGCGATGGCATGCAGGGAGATCTAAAGGAGGAATTTAAAGGTGGAAACGAAAGGAAAGAAGAAATTCAATCTCAATTTTGATTTGCTTCAGATCTGATCAATTACAAAGATGCAGGAAATATGGAAGCTTATAAAACTCTGCTCACAACAGTAACACCGGCCCGTTTCAAAGTCGGTCAGATGATTGGAGCAACCGGCCTTCTGCTTGGTGTTGCACTTGCAATGTATAGAAGAGTTGATGCAGATAAGAAGGATAAATATCGTTCTATGTTTATCTCAACAGTGCTTGCAGTATTTCTTACAGGTGTTACTGAGCCATTGGAATTCATGTTTATGTTTTGTGCATTGCCATTGTATATTGTTTATGCAATTCTTCAGGGATATGCATTCGCAATGTCAGGAATCATTCATCTGAGAGTACATTCTTTCGGAAATCTGGAGTTTATTACAAGAATTCCAATGTCAATCAAGGCCGGCCTGGGCGGAGACATTATTAATTTTGTGATCTGTGTGGTTGCATTTTTCATCATCGGATATTTTGTAGCATATTTTATGATCGGTAAGTTTAAGTTCGCAACACCGGGAAGACTTGGAAATTATATGGATGACAATGCAGATGATGAGCCTGCTTCAGCAGCAACTTCTGCAAAATCTGAAAGTGGAAAAACAGACGCCAAAGACAGCAAGGCAGAGAGAATTATTGCACTGCTTGGAGGAAGAGAAAACATTATCCTTGTGGATGCATGTATGACAAGACTTCGTGTCACAGTAAAGGATTTGGATAAAGTAGCAGAGCTTGCCGCATGGAAGTCAGAGGGAGCACTTGGACTGATTAAGAAAGATAATGGAATCCAGGCTGTCTATGGGCCAAAAGCAGATGTATTAAAATCAGATATTAATGACATCTTATGATACCAGAATTGTGAGAGTGCATTGCACGAAACAATCCGTAGGCATTATAGTTGAGGGATTTTAGTTCATAACAGACAATAGACCGGAGAAGGGGATGTAGAAACTTCTCCGGTGCTTTTACAGGAGTGAGAAGAAATGAAGTTAATGACATTAAACACGCATAGTCTTGTAGAATCATCTTACGAAGAAAAAAAAGAAAAGTTTATAGAGACGTTAATAGCTGAGCAGCCGGATGTAGTTGCTCTTCAGGAGGTGAATCAGACTGCAAGTGCCGGAATCATTCCGGATGTAATGCTTGCCGGATATAAGAGGTGTATGGATTTCGGGCTTCCTGTAAGAGAAGACAATCACGCGAAAGAAGTTGTTGAAGCACTCAGAGAAAAAGATGTATATTATTATTGGACCTGGTTGTCTGCAAAAATCGGATATGGGAAATATGATGAAGGAATGGCTCTTTTGTCAAAGAAACCGATTATGAGAGTAAAGCAGTTCCTGATCAGCCAGACAGATGATTATGATAACTGGAAGACAAGAAAGATTTTAGGAATGCAGACAGAAGGAAGCGACGACATTTTCTTTACTGTACATATGGGGTGGTGGAATGATGAGGAAGAACCGCTGAAGAAACAGTGGGAGAAAATGGAAAAGCTGACGAAAAGTCTGGAAAAGAAAGATCGCACCATCTGGTTGATGGGAGATTTCAACAGTCTCGATAATGTAAAACAGGAAGGGTATGAACTGATTTGCGAAAGCGGATGGAAGGACAGTTACTGTCTGGCAGAACAGAAAGATTCCGGTGTTACAGTGGAAGAAGAAATCGATGGATGGCGCGATGGAGAAGGCGGTGGAGCAGTGAAAGATGCCAAACGTCTGGATTACATTTTCTGTAATACGCAGAAAAAAGTAAAGTCATCGAAAGTGGTATGTAATGGTAAGAATTACCCGGTAGTATCCGATCATTATGGAGTAATGATCGAGGTAGAAGATTAAGAGGAGGAAGATAAAATGAGCGAAAGAGCAGCAGGTATTTTAATGCCGATCAGTAGTTTACCGTCCGAGTACGGAATTGGTTGTTTTTCAAAAAGTGCGTATGAATTTGTAGATTGGCTCAAAGGAGCAGGACAGAGTTATTGGCAGATTCTCCCGCTTGGACCGACCAGTTATGGCGATTCTCCGTATCAGTCTTTTTCTACATTTGCAGGAAATCCGTACTTTATCAGTCTGGATGAACTGATTGAGGAAGGGGTTCTGACACGTGCAGAATGTGAGAAGGTAAACTGGGGAAAAGTAAAGGGTTCTATTGATTACGAGAAGATTTATAAAGGACGCTATCCACTGCTTCGAAAGGCTTATGAGAGAAGTAAGATCAGTGAGAATCCGGAGTATCAGAAATTCGTGAATGAGAATAGCTGGTGGCTGTCAGATTATGCACTGTTCATGGCTGTGAAAGGAAGATTTGACAATGTAGAGTGGACAAAATGGGCAGAGGATATCCGTCTTCGTTGGAAAGATGCAATGGATTATTACAGAGAGGAACTGTATTATGATATTGAATTCCAGCAGTATATGCAGTTTAAGTTCCATGAGCAATGGATGAAGTTAAAGGCATATGCAAATGAAAATGGAATCAAGATCATTGGAGATATCCCGATTTATGTTGCTATGGACAGTGCGGATACCTGGGCACATCCGGAACTGTTTCAGTTAGATGAAGCAAATATCCCGACAGCTGTAGCAGGATGCCCACCGGATGGATTCTCTGCGATAGGACAGTTGTGGGGAAATCCACTGTACCGTTGGGACTATCATAGGGAGACAGGATATTCATGGTGGATTTCAAGACTGCATTATGTATTCCAGATGTATGATGTTGTCAGAATCGATCATTTCAGAGGATTTGATGAATACTTTTCCATTCCGTATGGGGCAGAGAATGCGATCGGAGGACATTGGGAGAAAGGTCCTGGAATCGATCTGTTCCGCAAAGTGGAACAGGCACTTGGATGGAAGCAGGTTATTGCCGAAGATCTTGGTTATGTGACAGATTCTGTCCGTGAGATGGTCCGCGAGAGTGGTTTTCCGGGAATGAAGGTTCTGGAATTTGCATTTGATTCCCGCGACTCAGGATGCGCAAATGATTATCTTCCACATAACTACCCGGTGAATAGTGTGGCTTATACAGGAACTCACGATAACGAGACGATCGTTGGATGGTGGAGCAGTATCACAAAAGAGGAGCAGAAACTGGCGAGAGATTACATGTGTGACCAGTACACACCGGAAAAGGAATTATATAAATCTCTGATCAGCCTGATTATGCGAAGCAGTGCAAAACTGTGTGTTATTCCGATGCAGGACTATTTAGGGTTAGGAAATAATTGTCGTATCAACACTCCGTCTACGGTAGGAAAGAACTGGAAGTGGAGAGTGAATACAAGACAGTTGTCATTGAAATTGCAGAAGGAAATCCAGGAGATGGCACTTAGATATGGAAGAATGAACTGGAAGACAGTCAAGTAGGATTCTAAAAAATAAGATTTTATGAAAAAGAGACGGAGGTTTCTGATTACAAAATGTCAGAAACCTCCGTCTTTTAGTTCTCTTTAAGTAGTTGTTTTTAAGCTACAGTTTTTTCCTCAACGTCCAAAGTGCAACAATCAGTGTCAATATCTCAGCCGCCGGAACTGCCAGCCAGATTCCATTTAATTCCAAGAACCTCGGAAGAACTGTCAGGAAAAGAAGCAGCAGAGCAAAGGAACGAAGGAAGGTAATCATACCTGAGATATATCCTTTGCCATATGTCATCATACGGATTGCTGCGAAGATATTGATTCCTGAAAATAAGAATCCGAGTCCATATAAGCGCAGTCCGGAAACTGCCATGTCAAAGACTGTGCTGCCGGGAGATGCAAAGAAACGTACCCCAATTGGTGCCAGCAGATAAGTGCATCCGTAGAGAATGATCGGTGCAATCGCAAAGAAGCGATAAGCGTACTTTTCTAAAACACGACAGACAGAGAAATTTCTGTCTCCGTAAGCATATCCTAGTGGCGTTGATAGTCCCATAGAAAATCCAAAATAAATTCCGATACATAAGAACTGTAAATACATGATGATTGAAACAGCAGCAACGCCGTCTTCTCCGGCGAAAAGTAGGGCACTTCGGTTAAAGACAACGGTTGTGATCGCAATCGCAAGCTGGTTTACGAATTCAGAAGTTCCGTTGATCATACTATGAAATGCTTCCTTTATGGACAGTCCGCGGAATGTAAAATGAAGGAAGTTTGGATGTGTTACAAAGTAAACCACTCCCATTACGAAAGAAAGCAGAAGGCCGAGGAAGGTTGCAAGTGCGGCACCTGTAATTCCCATATGGAGCTGTCCGATAAAAATGTAATCGAAAACAATATTAAAAATCCCTCCGGAAAGTGCTGTCAGAAAACTGTACGTCGGAGAACCGTCAACACGGATGAAATAAGTGAACATCTCTTTTCCAACCACGATCGGAGCACCGAACAGCCACCAGTAGATATAAGCTTTACAATCTGCCATCAGCAGTGAGGTTGCACCAAGCATCTGCAGGATGACCGGCAACCGGAAAAGAATAAGTGCAGAAACAAGAGCGCCAATGACAATGGCAGCAGTCATGCTTATAGAGAAAGTCCGGCTGGCTTCATCATTTTTCTTTCCACCGATATGAAGAGCGGCAAGTGCACTTCCGCCTGTCGCAAAGGCAAGTGCGATACCGTACAGAATATTTACAAGCGGATAGACAACGTTGATCGCAGCGAGTGCATTTGTTCCAACATAAGCAGAAACAAAGATTCCATCAACGATTGTATAAACTGTAGTAAATAATGAGGTCAGATAAGTTGGAATGATAAAGCGTAATAATTTCTTTAATCGAATCTCATCTACCGAACGAAATATAAGAGTTTTTTCCATTGGGAAACCTCCTTGTTAAAAAAAATCTCTTAGTATATAATAAACCTTAAAGGTACATGAAGGTCAATAAAAAGATTTACTGATCATTATGAATAAGAAGAAACGATACTAGCGTGGAAAAATATGCAAAACATAGAATTCACAAATAAATCAAAAAATGGGATTGATATTCGCAGAAACAGTGACTATAATTTTCTAATTGGTAAGAGAAGTAATGAGTGGATGAAAGATGTCTAAGGAGGAGTTAGATATGAGCAATCAGGAGAATGTATTTGAAACAATTTTAGCACCTATGACCGGTACAGCAGTAGCAATCACAGAAGTGCCGGATCCTATTTTTATAGAGAAGATTCTTGGAGATGGAATCGCAATCGTTCCGACAGAAGGTAAGGTTGTAAGCCCGGTTGACGGAACTGTATCAAAAGTAGCAGAGACAGGTCACATTTATGCTGTTACTTCTGATAACGGAGTAGAAGTTGTAGTACATGTAGGACTTGAGACAGTTGCACTGAATGGAAAATGTTTCCAGATCCATGTGAAAGAAGGAGACAAGGTAAAAGCAGGAGATCTGCTTGCAGATGCAGACCTTGAGTTTATCAAAGAAACAGGACGTAATTCCATCACACCGATCGTCATCGGTTCAAGCCTTGAAGGGAAAGAGCTTGTATGTGAAGAGGGAGAAGTTCAGGCCGGAAAAACAGTTATTATGGAAATCAAGCAGAAATAAGAAGTCTGAAGATATTGTTCCAGAATCGGTTTAGCTTAGAAGGAAGGTTATAGTATGAAGGAAGAAAGATACTCAATCATATTCAGCAGCAAAACAGGAAATACAGCAGAGCTGGCAAATGCGATCCGTGATGCATTGCCGCAGGAGAATTGTGATTATTTCGGAACAAGCGAAATCGAAGAAACGGTATCAGAAATGCTTTATATTGGTTTCTGGACAGATCAGGGAAATGCAGATAAATCCGCATTGGAGTTATTGCAAAGAATAAAGAATAAGAAAGTCTTTCTGTTTGGAACAGCTGGGTTTGGTGAGAATGAGGCATATTTTCAGAAGGTTCTGAATAATGTTAAGAGTTCTATGGATGAAAGCAATCAGGTAGTTGGTGAGTATATGTGTCAGGGAAAGATGCCGCAAGCGGTGAGAGACCGTTATGTGAAAATGAAAGAGCAGCCGGATCATATGCCGAATCTTGATCTGCTGATCGCAAATTTTGACCGTGCTTTATCACATCCGGATAAGGAAGATCTGAATAAACTCAGAGAGCTGGTTAGAGGATAGAAAAGTAAAGAAAATTTTGTTTGACTTTTAATAAAACAGGAAATATAATAACTACAAACGAGTAGCAAGTAAGCGTAAATCCAGTTTACCGGCTGCTCGTTTTCTTTTATTAAAATAGAAGTAACTGTTCAGAGGCAACCTCCCAAATGCTACGCATTTCGTCGGTGTGGCGTATCCGCCAAATAAAATTTCAAAAACAGTCTTAAAAATGCAAGCATTTTACACCTGTTTTATGAAATTTTGCTTGGCTCTGAACAGTTACAAATAGAATATCGCCATGAAAAAGTGTGTAGCCTGTCAGCGTAAGTCCAGCTTATAAGACAAGGTGCGCACTTTTTTTGTGCGGAAAAGAGAGGAGTTAAAACAAAATGGCGGAAAGCAACAAAATGAAGGATATGCCGGTGAATAAGCTGATGGTCCAAATGGGAATACCGATGATCTTATCCATGGCACTGCAGGCGGTTTACAACATTGTAGACAGTGCGTTTGTAGGAAATATGAGAGTGGGCAGTGAGGCCGCATTAAATGCATTGACTTTGGTATTTCCGGTTCAGATGCTTATGGTAGCAGTGGGAATCGGAACAGGTGTCGGAACCAATGCACTTCTGGCAAGAACGCTTGGCCAGGGGAATAGTAAAAAAGCAGCAAAGGTAGCAGGAAACAGTCTGTTCCTGGGAGTGATCATTTATGTGGTTTGTTTATTGTTTGGCATCTTTGGAGTGAAAGCATACATTTCATCCCAGACAGTAGATGCAGAAGTTTTTCAGATGGGTGTCAGTTATCTGCGGATATGCTGCGTGATCTCTTTTGGAATTATTTTCTTTTCTTTATTCGAAAAGTTATTACAGGCAACTGGACGATCCCTTTATTCCACAATCGGTCAGGTGGTCGGAGCAGTTGTAAATATTATTCTTGATCCGATCATGATCTATGGTATTGGACCTTGCCCGGAAATGGGAGTGAAAGGCGCGGCCTATGCAACGGTAATTGGTCAGGTAGCGTCCGCAGTATTGCTGTTCATTTTCCATATAAAATTGAATAAAGAGTTTGAGCATGGGGTGAAATATATGAAGCCGGATGGCGGTGTTATAAAAGAAATCTATGCAATCGGACTTCCGGCGATCATTGCACAGGCACTGATGTCGATTATGGTTTATGTAATGAATCTGATCCTGAAGTTCAATCCGTCAGCACAGACAGCATATGGTTTGTTCTATAAGGTGCAGCAGTTTGTTCTTTTCCTTGCATTTGGCCTTCGTGATGCAATTACCCCGATCCTTGCATTTGCTTATGGAATGAGAAACAAAAAGAGAATAAAGGATGGAATCAAATATGGTCTGATCTATACAGTTGCATTAATGGTTCTTGGAATTGTCATTACAGAGATTTTCCCCGGAGCATTTGCAACACTGTTCAATGCAGGACAGTCAAGAGAATATTTTATCGGAGCAATGAGGGTAATCTCAGTCAGCTTTCTGTTTGCCGGAATTAATGTTGCTTATCAGGGGATTTATCAGGCATTGGGCGGTGGTATGGAATCGCTGGTTATTTCACTTTTGAGACAGCTTGTCATTATCCTGCCACTGGCCGGAATTTTTTCGATATTTGTCAGAAATGGCCAGATGGGCGTTACATTAATCTGGTGGGCATTTCCAATCACTGAAATAGTTTCATGTTTTGTGGGATATGTGTTCTTAAAGAAAATCAGAAAAAACAAGGTTGATGTTTTAAGTTAAGGAGGAAGCGGAGATGACAAAAAGAATTATTACAATCAGCAGAGAATTCGGAAGTGGCGGACGTTTTATCGGAGAAGAAGTAGCAAAGAAACTTGGAATTGCTTATTATGATAAAAATATCATTAATGAGATTGCAGAAAAGTCTGGTTTATCTCCGGAATATATTCAGGAAAATGCGGAATTATCGCCGAAAAAAGGATTATTCGCATATGCATTTGCCGGACGTGACGTCACAGGAAAATCAGTAGAAGACCTGGTGTATGAGGCACAGAGGAAAGTTATTTTAGAGCTGGCTGAAAAGGAGTCTTGCGTGATCATTGGAAGAAATGCAGATTATATTCTGAAAGACCGGGATGATGTGCTGAATGTGTTTATTCATGGAGACGCACCGGAAAAAATACAGCGTATCATTCGCTTATACAATGTAGAAGAACAGAAAGCTGTCAAAATGATGGTAGATATAGATAAAAGACGTATGGCAAATTACAATTTTTATACAAACCAGAAGTGGGGAAAAGCTGACAATTATACGCTGTGTTTGAACAGTTCCCAGCTCGGGTATGACAGATGTGAGAAGATAATTATGGAATGTATATGACTGTGAAAATATATTCCGAAAAAGCTTGCTATTTGTGAAATGGGAAATACATTTTATGAAATACGAAAATGATGTTATATATTTTGTGGTAAGATGTGTTCAGTAAAGAAACTATAACATAATATACAAGGAGATGATAGGAATGAAACAGCAGGTATTTAATCCATATCTGCCAAGCTGGGAATATATCCCGGATGGAGAACCCTATGTGTTTGGTGATCGAGTATATGTCTATGGCTCTCATGATTCCTTTGGAGCACCGATTTTCTGTGTGAAGGATTATGTTTGTTGGTCTGCACCTGTGACAGATCTTTCTGATTGGAGATATGAAGGTGTTATATACAGAAAAAATCAGGATCCTTCTAATAAATTAGGAATTCGCTGTTTGTATGCACCAGATGTTACACAGGGACCAGATGGAAGATACTATCTCTATTATGCCTTTGACTTCATGGGCGAGATGGGAGTTGCTGTCTGTGATACTCCGGCAGGCAAGTACGAATTTTACGGACATGTTCATTTTAAAGATGGACATGTATGGGGAAAAAAGAGTGGGGAACCATTTCCGTTTGATCCGGGGATATTGGTAGACGATGATAAGCGAGTATATCTTTATTCCGGATTTGCTACTAAGGTTCAGGCTGTTGCTTCCAGAGGACGTAATCTGACCAATGAAGGCGGAGTTGTTCTGGAACTGGAACAGGATATGATTACAATCAAATCCGGCCCAGAACTTCTATTTCCTACAAAAGGAAAAAATGGTGCTTTTCAGGATCATGCTTTTTTTGAAGCAAGTTCTATACGAAAAGTGGATGGAAAATATTGTTTTGTATATTCATCAGAACACAATCATGATCTTTGCTACGCAATGGCAGATTCACCTAAAGGTCCATTTACTTATGGAGGCGTTCTGGTAGATATTGGTGATCTTTATTTGAATGGAAATGAAGATGAGACACATGCCTCTAATTATTTAGGAAATACACATGGAGGAATGCTTCAGATAGAAGATCAATGGTATATCTTTTATCATCGACAGACAAATCGTAGTTCTTATGCAAGACAGGCATGTGCAGAAAAACTGGAACGTAGAGATGACGGAGGCTTTCAGCAGGCAGAAATTACAAGCTGTGGCTTAAATCAAGGAGCGTTGAAAGGGATAGGATCTTATGAAGCAAGAATAGCTTGCAATTTGTGGTCGATAAATGGAACAGGACGATATGATGGAAAGTCACCGAAACAAAAACTGAAAGATCATCCTTATTTCACGCAGAGTGGAAAAGATCGAGAAAATAATGGAGATCAGTACATTGCAAATATGAAGAATGGGTCGGTCGCTGGTTTTAAATATTTCGAAATGGGAGAGGCAAATCAGATCGGAATTACTATACAGGGGAATGCAAAGGGAACAATGCAGGTTTCTGACAAATCTGATTTTGAAAATATTTGTGCAGAGATTGAAGTGAGTAACAGAGAGAAAGAAATGCATACTTATAAAAGTGCCTTAAACATCCCAAGAGGAAAAAGAGCATTATTCTTCAGATTTCAGGGAGAAGGGACAGTAGACTTTCATTCTTTTGAACTGATGGAAGATTAAAACTGGAAGAAGGAGAAATGACATGAAGAAGTGGATAGAAAAACATCCGGATTTATCTTTAAAGCTTTAAGCAATAGACCATTTAAATTTTTTGTAAGTATCGGTATTCCGGCAGGATTGAATAAATTGTTTTTAGCAATTTATGTGACATACAATAACTGTAAATACATGCAATGATTTCTGCAATCCAGAAGGCATACCAGCCATGTGAAATGCCAGAGATTTTTATAAAAATCCAAAGGCATGGAACCAGTAAAATAAGCTGACGGATGGCAGCACCAACCATGTTAATAATGCCATTTCCAAGCCCGGAGGAGAAGTATCCGCAAAGAATCGTAATTGCAGACATCACAAAGGAAATGGAAATAATCCTCAGTGCCGGAATGCCGAGCAGCAGCATTTCTGAACTTGCAGAAAATAATTGCAGCAACTGTCCGGGAAAACACCAGAATATAACAGTTCCGCACAAGGCAATGATTGCTCCGGTAGGAAGTAAAATCTTCCATGTCTGTTGTACACGTTTGTAGTTTTTATCGCCGTAATTATATCCTACAATAGGTATGGCAGCCTGTCCCAGTCCATTGATCGGCATCATCAGGAAATTTTGCAGTTTGTAGTAGATACCAAAAAAGGCAACTGCTGTTGCGGAAACATCAAGAAGAATACGGTTTACTACAAATGTCATAATGCTTCCGATTGCCTGCATAATGATTGTTGGAAGCCCCACCCGGTAGATATCAGCAACATCCTGCCACATGAAATGATAGTTTTTCAGACGGACGTGGATGATTGGATTTCGGAAACGGTTAAACAGTAAGGCAGCGATAGCACCAGCTATTTGGCCAATGACAGTTGCGATCGCTGCACCACGGACTCCCATTGCAGGACAGCCAAGCAGACCGAAAATCATAATAGGATCAAGAATAATATTCAAAACAGCACCAATGATCAGAGACAGCATAGATAATACAGTATCTCCAACCGCCTGTAACAGTCGCTGAGCATAAGTTTGCAGAAAGATTCCCCAGCAATATACAAGATTGATGGAAAGATATTGTTTGCAGAGTTCCTGAAGTTCTGAATCAGCAGCCATTTTAGTGGCAATCGTATCGGACAGAAAAATCCCGATCATTGAAAAGATAAGAGACGTAAAAATCATCAGGAAAAGTCCGGTTGTGGCAGCACGACATGCTTCCTCCGGCTTATGCTCCCCAATTTTTCTGGAAAGCAGAGCATTCAGACCTACTGCAGTTCCGACACCTACGGCAATCATTAAGAACTGAATGGAATAAACCAAAGATGCAGCGGTCAGCGCCGTTTCAGACAATCTGGCGACAAAGATACTGTCAACAATGTTATAGAGTGACTGTACGAGTAAAGACAGCATCAGGGGAACCGCCATCGTGTACAGTAAAGGACGGATTGGCATTTCTGCCAGTTTGTTTTTGGAATTCATAAAACCTCCTTATGGCATTGCAAAAAAATAAGCGTGAAATCTGTAAGGACAAGCAAATCCTCATGATTTCACGCTTTTACAAGCCGGCTTTTGTTACAATTATTTTTCTTCGGACTTATTATAAACGAAAGGGAAGAGGAAATGCAAGAAAAAAATTAAAGCAGCTTGTATCACTCAGACATTGTGTTTTTCCAATCATGACGGAGAAACGACAGAGTATGCAAAAAAAAGCGATTGTACAAGAGTATGAGAAGTATAAAGCACAGTTGGAAAAGGGTGGTACAAAGTACAAAATTTGGTTGCTTAACCAGGTAAAAGTGATATACTGAATGCATAAGAAAAGAAACCGTGTGGAATTACAGTTTTGTTTTCACACGGTTTTTTAGAAAATGAGAGTTAGATATCACTAACATGAGCGCTGGCAGTTTTTTGAAAATGAAAAAGAGGACGGATTTCTATGAGAATATTGATTTATGGTGCAGGTGTGATTGGATCCTTGTATGCGGTCTTATTTGCAGAAACTGGTTATGATACGAGTATTTATGCCAGAGGTAAAAGACTTGAGTTTTTAAAGAAAAATGGACTGCTTTATAAGAAAAACCAGAACATAAGGCGGGCAGAAGCCACGATTCTTGGAGAATTGTCAGATAATGATGCTTACGATTTTATTTTGCTAACTGTCAGGGAAAATCAGCTATATGAAGCACTTGCTGAATTAAAAAATAATAAAAGCAATATAATTGTTACAATGGTAAATTCATTGGACAGTTATAAAAAATGGGAAGATATTGTTGGAAAAGGGAGAATATTGCCTGCTTTTCCAGGAGCGGGCGGAAGTATAAATAATGATGGTATCCTTGATGCAGCACTCACTCCAAGAATGATTCAGCCGACAACATTTGCAGAAATATCAGGAAATAAATCCGAAAAGACAAAGCAGTTTTCAAAGATATTAAGGCATGCTCATATACCATATCAGAAAGTAGTGGATATGCATATGTGGCAATTATGTCATCTTGCCATGGTGGTGCCGATTGCAGATGCATATTACGAAGCAGATTGCCCGGAAAGAGCGGGAAAAGACTGGAAGATTATGAAGAAAACAGCAAAAAAATTGAAAAGAAATTTTAGCTTTTTGCGAAAACAGGCAGGTAGGCTGTCACCTTGTAAAATGAATATTTTTCGTTTTTTACCACTGCCAATTATGACGATTATGCTTGCTGTTACATTCGAAAGTAGCTTTGGAGATAAATTTATGTATCAACATGCCAGGAAGGCACCAGATGAAATGAGGGAGCTGCATAAGCAATTTTATGCTTATATGAAAAAACTAAAGGAGGCCAGATATGAAATTTTATGAAAGTGGAGACAGTAGTAAACCAGTGATATTTTTATTTCCTGGTACCTGTTGCCTGTATAGTAGCTTTGATCATATACTGGATAGATTACATTCTTATTTTCACACGGTAACAGTCTCTTATGATGGATTTGATCCAAATGAGAAAACAGAATTTTATTCAATGGAAGATGAATGCGAAAAGATTGAGCAGGAAATCAAGAAAAAGTATGATGGAAGAATTAAAGCAGCGTATGGGTGTTCCCTTGGAGGAAGTTTTGTATCCCTTTTGATTCAGCGAAAAAGAATTCATATAGAACATGGCATCATTGGGAGCAGCGATATGGATGAAGCAGGTAATCTTGTGGCAAAAATTCAGGCATCCATGGTAGTCCCTTTCATGTATAAAATGGTACATACAGGTGCTCTTCCGAAATTTATGCAGAAAAAGCTTAACAAGACAGACGGGGCTAAGAAAGAATTATATAATGGATTTTTAAATATGTTTGGAATCGGTAAAGGAGGAAATCCGTGGATTACAAAACAGAGTATTTATAATCAGTTCTATTCGGATCTAGTTACGAAAGTCCAGCATGGAATTGATGTGCCGGGAACAACTATCCATGTGTTTTACGCTACAAAGATGGGCAGAAAATATGAAAAGAGATATTGGACTTATTTCAAAAATCCGGATATTCGGAGACATAACATGCAGCATGAAGAACTGTTTTGCTGTCATAGTGCAGAGTGGGTGGAAGAAGTAAGAAAGGCAGTGGAAGACGACAGATAATGAAAGAAAAAGTGAATGTGACAGGTGTGCCGGAAACGATGGTACAGACTCTGTATGCAAGAGCAAAAGAAACAAGAAAGAAAAATGCTAAAATAAACGACGAAATTGCAGTAGAACTTGTGAAAAATCTTGAGTATGACTTTTCCAAAGCGGATAAAGATAAAGCCATGAACTATGGCGTGATTGCAAGAACAATTGTATTAGACCGGATGGTTGAGCAATATTTGGAGAAAAATGTAAATACAATTGTTATAAATATTGCATGTGGACTGGATACCAGATGTTATCGAATGGAAGGAAAATATCTGCGTTGGTACAATGTGGATTTGCTGGAAACGATGAAGATAAGGAAACGGTTTCTTACAGAAACAGGTCCGATATATCAGATTGCAAAGTCTGCAATGGATGATTCCTATATAGATGATATAGATTATCATGGTGAAAATGTTCTGGTAATAATCGAAGGGCTTACAATGTATTTGTGTGAAAAAGATATCAGAAAGATGTTTTTTATTATTGAAAAATCATTTCAGGAAGTAACCGTAATGGTCGAAACCATGTCACCTTTTGTTGTAAACCATGTGAAAGAAAAATCCATAGAGGGAAGCAATGCAAAATTCACATGGGGAGTTAAGAACGGAACAGAACTGCAAAGAATTGTGCCGGGATTTTCTGTTCAACAGGAAGTCAGTCTGGTTGAAGGAATGAAAAAGCTTATGCCGATTTATCGTGTGATAGGAAAGATTCAAATTGTTCGGAATATCTCAAACAAAATAATAGTTATGGAGAAACATGGCTGATATTAAGGAGATGATACAAATGAAGAAAAGACATTTTGATGTGGAAACAGATGGATTTTATGGTGCATACTGGAAATGCAAAATGTGAAACTGGCATTTCAGGCAGCAAGAAAACATCCGAAAGAATGTCGCAGAGCACGTCTAGATATTGACTGGCGGGTAAGAAATGCTGTTGCAAAATGGAAGAGAGTAGATAGATAAAAGATAAAGAAAATCTAAACAGTAGACTTGACAAATTCCTGTAATGAGTTAAAATATAACAGTGTTATATAGCACTGTTATATTTTTGAAAAGAACTTTAGAGGATACGAAAAGAATGTCGACGAAAGCAGAAGATACACAGAAAAACATATTAGATACAGCCAGAAAACATTTTCTGAAAGATGGTTTGACAGGAGCATCTTTAAGAAATATTGTAAAAGATGCAGGGCTTACTACTGGCGCATTTTACAAATATTATCCGACGAAAGAGGCACTTTTTGATGCACTGACGGATCCTTATATGGAACATATTTATCAGATTTATGACCAGATCGTTGAGGAGTTTGAAAAGCTTTCTGCCAGTGATCAGACAAGGAATATGTCGGATACATCCAGTGATGGGATGGAGCAGATGGTTGATTATATCTATGATCATTATGATAATTTCAGATTATTGTTGAAATGCGGAGACAGTGGAAAATTTGAATTATTCATACACAATATGGTAGAGCGGGAAATGAAGTCCAGCTTGAATTATATGGAAAAGATGAAAGAGAACGGTGTAAAAATACCGATTGTAGAGGAAAGCCTTATGCATATGATTTATACGGGATTTTTTTCATCAGTATTTCAGATCATTGAGCATGATATAGATAGAGAGACTGCAAAGAAAAATGTGCATCAGCTGAAAGAATTCAATACAGGTGGCTGGGAACGATTGTGGAATATTGAGTTTCCAGTATAACTGATGCAGGAATTCTGAATAGGTTATGTGTGTTGCAGGTTCTGGATTTCTGAATAAAGTTCAGACGGGATAATAATATCAGGTGGTTGATGCCAGTAGACCACCTATTTTATTATATGCTGGTTAGTGCGAACTAACAGAAGGTAAAACAATAAAACGAAACAATAAAACGAACGTAAGGAGTGAAAAGATGTGAAAGAAAAAAAGAAGTCGGCAGTCAGCTGGATCCTGATGTGGGCCGGACAAAAAAGAATTGCCTATGTGTGGAGTGTGTTACTTGCAATAGGAAATGTGATTTTTAAGATTTTGCCGTATTTTATTATTGCAGATGTAGTAAAGCTGTTTTTAAATGGTGAAAAGGAGTTTGAAATATATCTTGCAAAAGCGGTTCTGATTGCATTATCGTTTATCATTGCAGAACTGCTTCATTCACTTTCGACAGCATTGTCACATAAAGCAACGTTTGCAGTACTTGCAAATATAAGAAAATTCTGCTGTGACAAGCTGGCGCGGGTACCTCTTGGCTATGTGAAAGACACACCTTCCGGTACATTTAAAAATATTATGGTGGAAAGAATCGACAGTATCGAGACAACACTGGCGCATATTGTCCCGGAATTCACGTCCAATCTGCTGGCACCGATTATGATTTTGATTTATTTCTTCCTGACAGACTGGAGACTGGCACTCTGGTCATTAGTGCCGGTTATAGTGGGATTTCTTTCCTATTTTGGAATGATGCTGGATTATAAACCAAGCTTCGAGAGAACGGTTCAGACAACAAAAGATCTGAACGATGCGGCAGTGGAATATATTGACGGAATCGAAGTGATCAAGGCATTTGGAAAGACAGAAAGTTCTTATGCAAAATTTACAAAGGCGGCTATGGCTTATGCAGATTCCTTTATTTCCTGGATGAAACGGTGCTCGATCTTTCATGGACTGATGATGGTGGTCACACCTTATACGCTTCTTACGGTATTGCCGTTTGGGGCACATTATGTAGCCAATGGAACACTTGCGATTTCAGATTTTGTCATCTGCATTATTTTATCACTTGGAATCGTTGGACCGTTGATCACAGTGGGTTCCTATATAGATGATCTTGGCAAGATCGGAGTGATTGTTGGTGAAGTGGCAGGAATTCTGGAACAGCCGGAGCTTGAACGTCCAGAGAAAAGTAAAAGTGTTCCAAAAGATAACTCCGTTACTCTTGAAGATGCCAGATTTGGTTATCACGACAAAGAAATCCTGCACGGAGTAACTATGGAGCTGAAAGCAGGAACGGTAAATGCAATCGTAGGACCTTCCGGAAGCGGCAAGTCGACCATCGCAAAGCTGATTGCGTCCCTGTGGGATGTGGATTCCGGAAGCATCAAAATCGGTGGAGTTGATGTCAAAGAACTGGCATTTGCAGATTTTAATCGGAAAATTGCATATGTTGCACAGGACAATTATCTGTTTAATGAAACAGTCCGTGAAAATATCAGACAGGGAAATCCGGATGCTACAGATGAACAGATCATCGAGGTGACAAAGAAAAGTGGATGCTATGAATTTATCATGCAGCTTGAGAATGGATTTGATACGGTTGTAGGAGGTGCAGGAGGACATCTGTCAGGTGGCGAGAGGCAGCGTATCTCCATTGCAAGAGCGATGTTAAAGGATGCTCCGATCGTGATCCTTGATGAGGCAACTGCCTACACAGATCCGGAAAATGAGGCAATTCTGCAGAATTCTATCGCAAAACTGGTAGCAGGGAAGACCCTGATCGTAATAGCACACAGACTTTCTACTGTTAAGGACAGTGACCAGATCTTTGTTGTAAATGATGGAAATGTAACAGCACATGGCACACATGAGGAACTTCTGGTGTCATGCCCGCTTTATAAGGAAATGTGGAATGCCCATATTTCTGTAAAAGATACGGTGAAGGAGGGAGAATGATATGTTTGGGATTCTGGCAAAATTCTTTCGTTTTTCAGGCAGGGAAAATGGCAATAAATTTAAACTGTCGATAGTGATCGGACTCATAGAGGCTCTTGCCTCAGCAATGAAGATTCCGGCTATTATGTACATACTGATTGGTCTGCTGAGTGGGAAACCGACAGGAAAATATATTGGAGGCTCCGTTGCGATTATGGTTCTTGCAATTGTAGTCGACGTAATCTGCAAGAGATACTCTACAGTGCTTCAGACAGAGGGAGGATATAATGCAAGTGCTTTTATGAGAATCAAGATTGCAGAACATCTGCGATATCTGCCGATGGGGTATTTCAATTCCAATAGTATCGGGGAAATTTCTTCCATTACAACCAATACAATGGAAATACTTGGCGATGTGGCTGCAAGAGTGGTTATGCTGACAATGCAGGGAATTCTGGAAACATCAATGATCATTCTTATGCTGTTTATTTTTGACTGGAGAATCGGACTGATCGCAGCAGCAGGAGTACTTATTTTCTTTGGGGTCAATTCTGTGATGCAGAATGCGGGTAAAAAAGATTCAGAGCAAAAAGTGGTATGCGATACGGAGCTTGTAAACCAGATCATGGAGTATCTGCAGGGAATATCAGAAGTTAAATCATATAACTTGCTTGGGAAACAGGCGAAAAGATTAAATGATGCAAATGAAGCATGTGAAAAGATCAATACAAAGATGGAGATGTTGTTTGTTCCCTATCATTTTCTGCAAAGTGTGATAACAAAAATAACAGGTGCTGTGATCGTGGCTTGCAGTGCATATTTTTATATTAATGGAACTATGAGTGCGGTCTATGCGATCGGTATGACAATTTCAGCATTTATGCTTTATGCCAGTCTGGAATGTGCAGGAAATTATTCATCTCTTTTACATGTGGTAAGCGTATGTGTAGATAAAGCAAATGCAATATTGGAGCTGGATACCATGGATATCGACGGCAAAGAGATCCAGCCGGAAAATTACGATATCAGACTTTCTAACGTTTCATTTTCCTATGACAAACGGAAGATCATTGATGATATATCGCTCTCTATTCCGCAGAAAACGACGACAGCAATCGTTGGACCGTCTGGTGGAGGAAAATCAACACTTTGCAATCTGATCGCCAGATTCTGGGATGTGGATTCCGGGGAAGTGACACTTGGAAGCGTGAATGTAAAAGACTACAGCATGAACAGTCTGATGCGTAATTTTTCATTTGTATTTCAGTCTGTGTATTTGTTTGCAGATACCATTGAGAATAATATTAAATTCGGACGTCAGGATGCAAGCCATGAGGAAGTGGTGGAAGCGGCGAAGAAAGCATGTTGTCATGATTTCATCAGCAAACTTCCGAATGGATATGACACAGTGATCGGAGAAGGAGGAGCCACACTTTCCGGTGGTGAGAAGCAGCGTATTTCGATAGCCAGAGCGATTATGAAGGATGCGCCAATCGTTATATTAGATGAGGCAACGGCCAATGTTGATCCGGAGAATGAAAAGGATCTGATGAATGCAGTAGATGCACTTACAAAGGAAAAAACGATTATTATGATTGCCCATAGATTAAAAACGGTCAGACATGCAGATCAGATTGTAGTTGTTGAAAAAGGAAGAATTGCACAGCAGGGAACACATGAGCAATTAATGAAACAGGAAGGTATTTATAAGAGATTTGTGGATGCAAGGCAGCAGGCGGTAAGCTGGAAACTGGTGCACTGAGAAATAATCCACAGTTGGTGAATATCCAAATTGAATTGTCTGAAAGAGATTTAATTTAAGTTTCGCTAAGTTTCACTTATATAGGCAGAATGAGGGATATTCAATAATGTAATATGAAAAAAGCACTGAAAACCGTTGGTTTGCAAAAAAATCTCAAGAAATTAGCACTCACCTCTTGACATGGCTAAAAACTGCGTGCTATATAATAAGTAGAACAAAGGAAGACAGAGAAAAAGAAAAGAAATGAACTTCTGAAATCCTCCGAATGTTCTGACAACAACTGCGAAAGCAGCTTATATAAATTGTGAGATCTTCTCACAAAAGGCAACAAAGTTAGTTAGCATTGAAAGGAGAAATGACTTATGATGATGCCTAGTATTTTTGGAGAAAACTTATTTGATGATGATTGGATGAACTTCCCATTTGAGCAGGACTTTTGGGGAAAGAAGAATCCGTTATACGGTAAACACGCTAAGAACATGATGAAGACAGATATCCGTGAGCATGACGCAGGATATGAAGTAGATATCGATCTTCCTGGATTCAAGAAAGATGAGATCAGCATTGAGCTTGAGAATGGTTATTTGACCGTATCAGCTGCTAAGGGTCTTGATAAGGATGAGGAAGACAAGAAAGGTAAATACATCCGTAAGGAACGTTATGCCGGAGCAATGCAGAGAAGCTTCTATGTAGGTGAGAACCTTACACAGGAAGATATCAAAGCAAAATACGAGAATGGTATTCTGAAACTGTCAGTGCCGAAGAAAGAGGCAAAACCAGTTGAGACAAAGAAAACAATCGCAATTGAAGGATGATTTGAACACCGATGTGAGTCAGGTGTCAAATGTCGAAGGGGCTTATGTAAGCCCCTTCTTTTTGTATATAAATAAGATAAATATGAATCATAAACGCACAAAAAATCAGCCGTAAATATTTACGACTGATTTTTTGACTTTATAATACATTTGTAATTTACGCGAGCAACGAGCCAAAGTCCGTGCTTGCACGAGACCTTGGCGACTGCCGCGATAACTTGAGAAACTCGCGGAGCGTGTTTCTCATAGTTTATTCAGTTTCCGCTTTGATTCCCTGGTCGAAGATTTCAACAGCTTTTTTATTTGGTTCAGCAGTAAGCTTTGCTACAATAACAGCAATCAGAATACTTGCAAAGAATCCAGGGACAATCTCGAAGATACCTGTGGCATCTGTCATTCCTGTGAGCAGCCATCCGAGATCTACAACGAATCCGGAGATTACACCTGCTACAGCACCCTGGTAATTAAAGCGTTTCCAGAACAGTGACAGCAGAATCGTAGGTCCGAAAGAAGCACCGAAAGCGCCCCATGCATTTTCAACCATATCCATGATAGCCTGAGCACCGCTTCCCTTGGAGTTTGCGATACCAAAAGCAATCAGGGAGAGGATCAGTACGAGGATACGTCCAACCATCAGCGTCTCTTTTTCAGAAGCATTTTTTCTGAAGAAAGGCTTGTACAGATCTGCTGTGAAGGAGCTGGATGCTACCAACAGCTGGGAATCTGCAGTGGAGATCGAAGCGGCGATAATCGCTGCAAGCAGAAGTCCACAGATGCCTGCCGGGAAGAATCTTCGCGCCATAGCAATGAATACAAGTTTCTGATTTCCCTGAGTGAGCAGTTCAGCGCCCATAACCATTCTGCCTAAGTAAGCAATCAGGACAGCAGAGAACAGTGAGATGATTACCCATACAATTGCTACGATAGAAGATTTCTTGATCATGGATGGTTTCTCGATAGACATAAAACGCACCAGGATATGTGGCATACCGAAGTATCCTAATCCCCAGCCAAGTCCGCTGACGATATCCTGCCAGCTGGCATCAAAGATACCGCCTCCGAAAGCACACTGTGTTACAGCGCCTGTAGCAGCATCAGTATACTCATATACTGTAGTAAGAGCAGTAGGATCCAACAGATCACTGTGGCCGATGCAGACTACGAGAGGTACAAGCATCAGTGCAAGCATCATCAGTAATCCCTGGAAAAAGTCTGTCCAGCAAACTGCAGCAAAGCCACCAAAGAATGTGTAGGCAACAATGATCAGCAAGAATGCGAACATAGCAATCTTAGGAGAAACTGTCGGGAACAGTGTTGTGAATACAGAAGTACCGGCTACCAGTGCAGATGCTACATAAATTGTATAAGCAAACAGGAAGATCAGTGCACATGTCAACTGCAGTGATCTGGAGTCTGTTGCAAAACGATTTGTCAGATACTGTGGTAATGTGATTGCATCATCTGCAGCTTTAGAGAATGTACGCAGACGTTTTGCGCACAGAATCCAGTTAGCAGCTGTTCCTAATGCAAGACCGATACCGATCCACATCTGTCCGAAACCGAAAGCTAAGATCGATCCCGGAAGTCCCATCAGCAGCCACGCAGACATATCAGACGCCTGTGCGGACAGTGCTGTTACCCATGGTCCCATAGATCTTCCACCAAGGAAGAAGTCCTCGGAGTTCTTATTGGTACCGTTAAAGTAAAATACTAATGCTACGCCAAGCAAAATGACGAAATACGCAATAAAAGTAATGATTTCCCAATTCATATTCTTTTATCCTTTCCTTATATTATTTTATATGATGATATCAGGCAGGATTGTAAGAAGGCATAGCATTTGTACAATCCATAGGTATCAAAATCATAATTGAAGGCATTTTTAACCCACAATAACATTTAATTTACCGCAATTAGGCAGATATTGTCAATAGTTTGGGGGAAACTACTATTGTTTCAGATGTTTCTTAGTTACTGTTCACTCCCGTGTCAATCACTCCGCTGATTGACACGGAGGATGCGTGTTTTGACTTGAATGCATCTCGCCCCATCGCCAAAGGCGATTTAAAATGGCGAGATGCGTTGCTGGTCGCACATCGTGTGAACAGTAACGTTTCTTATAGTTCTGCGGTTAGTAGAAAAGGACAGAGATTTTTTTCATAAATTATGAAATATTGATGGAATCTCACCTTGTATTGTGAGATAATAGAAAAGTAAGAGTTCTATTGCTGCTCGCAGGTAACTGCGAACAGTAATATATCTGTATCTGTTCAGTATCTTCACAGATACCAGTATTCTAAAAAGTAGAAAACGAGGTAGAACAACATGAAACTGATCAAAGAGAAGAAGATTTATACTGGGGACGGTGTGATCGAAAATGGCTATATCCGCTTCGATGAGAAGATTGAAGAAGTCGGAGATATGACAGGATTTGAGCCGAAAGAAGATGATCTTGAGGTGAACTGTGCCGGAACGATGGTGGTTCCGGGATTTATCGATATTCATAGCCATGGTGGTTATGGAAAAGATAATATGGATGCTACACCGGATGAGATTGATGAGATGGTTAAGCAGATGACAAAGCAGGAGGGAATCACAACTTACTTCTGTACAACTATGACTCAGACCTATGAGAACATCGAGAAAGCAATGCAGAATATTCATGATGCGGCACAGAAGAACCCGGTGATCAAAGGAATCCACGTAGAGGGACCATTTATCTCAACTGTGTTTAAGGGAGCACAAGATCCTTCTTATATTAAGAAACCGGATGAAAACACACTGGAAAAATGGAATGAGATCAGTGGTGGACTGATCCGTATTGTTACCTATGCACCAGAAGAGGCTGATCCGTCATTTGAGACATGGTGCAGGGAAAATGGAGTTGTCTTAAGCGCAGGACATTCGAATGCATTATACGGGGAATTGAATGCAAGCGGAGCAACACATGTGACTCATCTTTACAATGCACAGCGAGGACTGAATCACAGAGAGCCGGGGGTGACAGGATATGGTATGCTGGCAGAAGGGGTACATGCAGAGCTAATCTGTGACGGAAAGCATATTGTACCGGATATGGTGAAACTCGCATGCAAAGTAAGAGGGTATGATGGAATCGAGCTGATCACAGATTCCATGCGTGCGAAAGGAATGCCGGAAGGAAAGAGCGAACTGGGCGGACAGGTCGTAATCGTAAAAGATGGTATGGCAAAACTGGAAGACGGAACAATCGCAGGAAGTATCCTTACATACATTCAGGCATTTAAAAATGTTATGGAATTTACAGGTGCTACAGTTGAAGATGCAGTAAAGATGACCTCTGGAAATCAGGCGAAAGAGTTCGGACTTGATTCTAAGGGGGCTATTGCAGCAGGAAAAGATGCAGACATGGTTGTATTAAATGAGGACTTTGATTTAGTACAGACAATCAGCTATGGTAAACTCGCATAAGGAATAAGAAGTTATAAAATATATCTACAGAAGCAGGAAGCAAATAGATTTGATCTATGAAAATATGGGGTGGCTTCCAAAGCACTCGATATAAATATAATGAAATGAGAGGGTATTAAAATGGAAGTAATTGTAAAGAAGAATTATGAAGAGATGAGCAAGGCAGCGGCAACATTGTTTGCAGCAGAGATCATGGAGAATCCAAAGACAATCCTTGGAATGGCAACAGGATCCACACCGGTTGGTCTGTATAAAGAGCTTGTTAAAATGTATGAGGCTGGAGATCTTGATTTCTCTCAGGTTACTACATTCAACCTGGATGAGTATATCGGGCTGGCACCGGAGCATGATCAGAGCTATCATTATTTCATGAATGACAATCTTTTCGATCATGTAAATATCAATAAAGAGAATGTACATGTACCGGATGGGGTTGGATTTGAAGCTGGAGAGGCAGGAAAAGCTTACGAAGAACTGATGGCAAAGACAGGACAGGTAGAAATCCAGTTGCTTGGACTTGGATGTAATGGACATATTGGATTCAATGAGCCGGCAGATGAGTTTACAAAGGTAACAGGAGAAATCGACCTGACAGACAGCACAATTGAAGCGAATAAGCGCTTCTTTGAGAAGAAAGAAGATGTGCCGAGAAAAGCTGTTTCTATGGGAATCGGAACAATTATGCGTGCAAAGAAGATCGTACTTCTTGTAAACGGAGAGAATAAAGCAGAGATCCTGAAAGAAGTAGTAAACGGACCGGTTACACCGAAGGTACCTGGAAGTATCTTACAGTTCCATCCACATGTAACAGTGATCTGTGACGAAGAGGCAGCAAAGTACCTGTAAGATGCATTCAAGCCAAAACATGCATCCTCCGTGTCAATCAGCGAAGTGATTGACACGGGAGTGAACAGTAACAAGCTTATAGCAGCTTGTGTCCAGAGAGATTTCTTAGTAAACGATAAGAACCATGAAGAAGCTGCCAACGGCAGCTTCTTCTGATATGTAGAACTTTAACATAGAAGGAAAACAGAACATATGAAAACAAAAATATTAGAAGCATGCACAGATTGTGTACAATCAGCGATCAATGCGCAGAAAGGTGGCGCAGACCGAATCGAGCTTTGTAGTAACCTTGTGATTGGAGGACTTACTCCGGGAAAAGCATTATTTGATCTTGTAAAAAAATATACAGACATCAAGACGAGAGTTCTTCTTCGTCCGAGATATGGAGATTATTGCTATAACCAATATGAATTTGAACAGCTAAAAGAGGAAGTTCAGATGTACTGTGAGATGGGAGCTGATGGAGTTGTCATCGGAATGCTCAATCCGGATGGTACATTGGATACAGAGCGAATGGCAGAACTTATCAAGGTAGCAGGAAATAAAGAGAAAGCGCTTCACCGTGCATTTGATGTCTGTATAGATCCGACGAAAGCACTCGAAGAAGCCATTGAACTTGGATTTGATACGATTCTGACAAGTGGACAGAAAGAAACTGCGTGGGAAGGAAAAGAGATGCTGAAAGCACTTCAGGAAAAAAGCGCAGGAAGGATTGAGATCCTTGCGGCAAGTGGGATTGGTGCGGAATCAATAGAAAAATTACTTCCGTATACAGGAATTACTTCTTATCATATGTCTGGAAAGATTGTAGTGGACAGTATGATGAAATATAGAAAAGAAGGAATCGGACTTGGATTGTCGGAACGTGGAGATTATGCGCTCTGGCAGACTTCGGAAGAAGAAATCGTGAAGGCAGTAAAGGTTTTAGTTAGTGTTCACTCCCGTGTCAATCACTTCGCTGATTGACACGGAGGATGCATGTTTTGGCTTGAATGCATCTCGCCCCATCGCCAAAGGCGATTTAAAATGGCGAGATGCGTTGCTGGTCGCACATCGTGTGAACAGTAACAGGTTTTAAAAACAACAGGTTAACTTCAACAGACGTGTCTTGCACAGCTTCACAAAAACAGTTATACTCATAGGCAAAGGCAAAAAATATATTTATAAGACAAGAAAGTTTTAACAGGAGAAAGCGGATTATGATCAAAGTAATAGCAAGTGATATGGATGGAACACTTCTTGGAGACAATCACAAAGTAGCACCGGAGACAGTAGAAGCGATCCGTGAAGCACAGGCGGCGGGAATCCGCTTTATGATAGCAACCGGAAGAAGTTATAATGGAGCAATGGAAGAATTAAAAGGTCTGGATCTTGGTTGTGATTTCATTGTGGGCTCAGGCGCAGAGATACGCAACCCAAAGGGTGAAATTCTAAAAAGCATAGGATTTACATACGAGGTCTGCAATGAGGTGGCAAAGGTATTGGAAGAATATCCAATCTCGGTATTGTATTGCGCCGGACCTTATGAGTATCGTGTGGGAACACCGGAGGAAGTAGAGGAGAGTATTGTTCGTCAGATTCAGCTGTTCCATTTATCTGAGTGCAGAGACCAAATAGAGCAGTCAGAACTTTATAAGCGAGTGAAGGCAAGTTCAAGACGAATCGATTCTGTGGACGAATTAGAGAAACAGGGAATTATAATCCATAAGATTTTCCTTTTTACAGGCGATCTGGAGATGCTTGATAAGATCAAGCGCAGACTGATGCAGAATCCGGAACTCGCAGTTGCATCTTCCTTCTATAATAATCTGGAAATCACGGTAAAAGGAGCGGAGAAAGGACCTGCGATTCAGGAATATATTGAATCTTTAGGTTATACAAAAGAGGAAGTGATGGTGTTTGGAGACAGCCTGAACGATTACTCTATGTTGTCTATGGATTTTGGCGCAACTGTCGCGATGGAAAATGCAGATGAGGAAGTGAAGCGGGTTTCAAAATATGTTACAAAGTCAAATGAAGACTTAGGGGTGGCATATACTATTCATGAACTGTTGAAAAAGCAGGGGAAAATCAATTCAAATCGTGAATAACTTTTCAAAAAATGAAACTGTATGTTGATAACACAAAATGAAAGCGAGGCAATTAAGATGGATGTAAGACAGAAAAGAAACAAAGTACTTGGAGAACGTGTGGTGAAAGCGCTAGAATCCAGAAATATGGATGCTTATTATGCTGAGACAAAGGAAGAAGCAGTGAAGAAAGCACTGGAGTGGATTCCGGAAGGAAGCACGATTAATATGGGAGGTTCCTCTTCTGTTCATGAGTGTGGATTGATTGATGCAATCTGTTCCGGAAATTATAATTTCTGTGACAGAGATAAAGCAGCTACACCGGAAGAGAAACAGGAAATCGCGAGAGCAGCTTTTTCCTGTGACTGGTTTCTTGGAAGTGTGAATGCGATGAGTGAAGATGGAGTGTTCATCAATATTGACGGAAATGCAAACCGTGTAGCAGCATATGCATTTGGACCAAAGAATGTACTTCTAATTGTTGGTATGAACAAAGTTGTAAAGACACAGGAAGATGCAATGAGCAGGGCAAGAAATGAAGCTGCACCTGTAAATGCACAGCGTTTTGGAATTGATACACCATGTTCCAAGGCTGGAAGCTGCTTTGACTGCAAGAGCCCGGAATGTATCTGTTGTCAGATTCTGGTAACAAGATTCAGCCGTCAGAAAGGTCGTTTCAAAATTATTCTTGTAGATGAAAATCTTGGTTTCTAGTAGCTGGAGAAGGGAAAAAGAATGGGAAGAAATAGAAAGAAGCCGGTGCGCCACAGATTAGAAAAGCGACAGAAACGAAGCAGGCAAAAGAAAAAAAGCGGTTTATTTGATAAAGTAACAATGGTGATCCTGGTTGTGGCAGTCTGTGTTTTTGCATTTTCGCTTTATCAGCTGGTACGCACAATGGTGCCATATTATTCTGGTGGAAAAGAGTATGATAAGCTCAAAAATAAAGCAATCACTGTACAGGAGCAAACAGATGATCCGGGAGATGTATCGGGAGACACATTTAAAGTAGATTTTGATGTGCTTTTGCAGGAAAATCCAGATACGGTAGCCTGGATCCGGTTTGATGAACCATCAATTATCAGTTATCCGGTTGTAAAAAGTGCAGATAACAAAGAATATCTGACAAAGACGTTTTCCGCAAATGATAATAAACTGGGTGCAATTTTCATGGACATGAAAAATAAGAGTGATTTTTCAGATAGAAATACAATGATTTATGGACATAACCTGAAAGTTGGCGGAGAAATGTTTTCGCAGCTGAAAAAGTATGAGGAAGAATCTTTCTATAAAGAACATCCGAATTTCTATATTTATACACCGGATGGAAAAACAAGGACTTATACCGTGTTTTCAGCAGCTGTCGTGAAGGATACTGCAGATCAGTATAATCTGACTTATGCGACAGACGAAGCGTTTGAGAGTTATTTGAAAATGTGTAAAGAAGATTCAGCATATGACACAGGAACAGAAGTGAATGCGCAGTCTCAGATTGTCAGTCTTTCAACTTGTACCAATGTAAAAGAAGATGAGAGATTCCTTTTGCAGGGAGTATTGACGGCGACAGACGGAGGAGAAAATTAGAATGGCAGACAGATTTGATGTAGGCGACATTATTAAGATGAAGAAACCGCATCCATGCGGAAGTCAGGAGTGGGAGATTCTCCGGGTCGGAGCGGATTTTCGTCTCAAATGTATGGGCTGCGGGCACCAGATCATGGTGCCAAGAAAATTGGTAGAAAAAAATACAAGACAAATTACAAAAAAGGCTTGAAACAACAAATTCTTTATGGTATTATAAGAAACTGTGACATGCTGATGGAACAATTCCAATCAGTCATTCAATTTCCTTGTTCCCGGGAGGAACCGGGGGCCAAGAGACCATAAGGAGGTAAAATAAGATGAATAAGTATGAATTAGCTGTTGTTGTAAGCGCAAAACTCGAAGACGAAGCAAGAGCAGAAGTAATCGAGAAAGTGAAAGCAATGATCACTCGTTTCGGCGGTAATGTAACAGACGTTGATGAGTGGGGCAAGAGAAGATTCGCTTACGAGATCCAGAAAATGAAAGAAGGATTTTATTACTTCATCCACTTCGAGGCTGAAAGTACAGTTCCAGCTGAAGTAGAGCAGCGTATCCGCATTATGGACAATGTACTCAGATATTTATGCGTGAAACAGGAAGCATAAGCGGAAAGAGGTATATATGAATAAAGTAGTTTTAGTAGGACGGTTAACAAGAGACCCAGAAGTGAGATATTCACAGGGAGACAATGCTACAGCGGTTGCAAGATATACACTTGCTGTAGATCGCAGATTCAGAAGAGACGGTGAGCCGACAGCGGATTTTATTCCGTGTGTTATATTCGGACGTTCCGCAGAGTTTGCTGAGAAGTATTTCCATCAGGGAATGCGCGTCTCTATTTCCGGACGTATCCAGACAGGAAGCTACACGAACAAAGATGGTGTGAAAGTATACACAACAGAAGTGATCGTGGAAGAGCAGGAGTTTGCAGAGAGCAGAGCCGAGGCAGAAGCTAACAGAGCAAGTTTCCAGCGTCAGTCTGCACCGAGTCCGGCACCTAGCGCAGATGCAGGTGATGGCTTCATGAATATCCCGGATGGTATCGATGAGGAGTTACCGTTTAACTAAGTCGGAAAGGAGATAACCATCATGGCTTACGAAAAAGGAAGCAGACCAGAGGGTGGATTCAAAAGAAGAGGTCCAGCTCGTAGAAGAAAAAAAGTTTGCGTGTTCTGTGGTAAAGAGAACAACGAAATCGATTACAAGGACGTTGCAAAATTAAAAAAATATGTTTCTGAAAGAGGAAAAATTCTTCCTAGAAGAATTACAGGAAACTGTGCTAAGCACCAGAGAGCTCTTACAGTAGCAATCAAGAGAGCTAGACACATTTCTCTTATGCCTTACGTTCAGGACTAATTGAGATAATTAGCTAATAGCAAGATCGAATTTTTGGAGAAATTCAGAAATTCGATCTTTTTGCTTTTTCTAATTCATTTTTGCGTGTTTTTTTGCATAATACAACCTATAGCATCTTAGGGGAAAAGATGCTATAATAGATTAGCTATATTGTAATTAGTCACAGATGATGGTGATTGATAGTAGTCCCAGGTGAGGTATTAGTTATGAAAAGGAATAAAATGCAGCTGAAGGGACAGCTCAGAATGTACATGCGATGGCCGCTGATCATGACACTTCTCTTGATTGGCATGGATGTATGGATGTACATGGTGGACAAGAAAGCCGGACTTTTGATGTCAGTGATCATAATTATATATGTAGGAATCGCTTTTTCGCTGTATTTCTATAACAGATCTTTGATCCTGGCAGATCTGATCCAGTTTTCAGTACAGTATAAAGGTATTGAAAACCGGTTGCTCAAAGAACTGGCAATTCCCTATGCGATTGCGCTGGAGGATGGGAGGATTCTGTGGAAGAATGATTGCTTTTTGAATCTGACAGAGGGTCAGAGAAAAGAACGTTATCTGAACCGTATGATTCCAGAATTACATCCGGGTGTGTTTCCAAAAAATGATGTGGATCATGTAGAATTGGAAGTAACTTATCGTGAAAGAAGTTATCAGGCAGAGCTTCGAAAAGTATCATTGGAGGGATTCAGTGAGAAAGAAGAGTTGCTTCAGATTCCGGAAGAGCAGGAATATTTTGTTGCAGTTTCTTTAAGAGATGTAACAGAACTGAATGCCTACATCCGAGAGAACGAAGATCAGCGAATGATTGCCGGATTGATTTATATTGATAACTATGATGAAGTTATGGAGAGTGTTGAGGAAGTCAGACAATCCCTTCTTGTGGCATTGATTGACCGTAAGATCAATAAGTATATCGGAGATGTAGATGGTATCGTAAAGAAACTGGAGAAGGATAAATACTTTATCGTACTTCGAAAGGATGCTTATAAAAAGCTGAAAGAAGACAAGTTTTCTCTTCTGGAAGAGGTAAAACAGGTTAATATCGGTAATTCAAGATCGGCAACACTGAGTATTGGTTTGGGATTGAATACGGCAACGTATGCGTTGAGCTACCAGTATGCGCGTGTGGCAATCGATCTTGCACTTGCCAGAGGCGGAGATCAGGCAGTTATTAAGGATTGTAACGGAATTACTTATTTTGGTGGTAAGAAGGAGCAGACAGCGAAGAATACACGAGTGAAGGCGCGTGTTAAGGCTGAGGCACTTCGAGAGTTTATTGTGACCAGAGACAAAGTTATTGTTATGGGCCATAAGATTGCTGACCCGGATTCTTTCGGTGCATGTATGGGTATTTACCGTGCTGCAGTAAGTCTGGAGAAAAAGGCACATATCGTGATCAATGAAGTTACCGGATCTGTTCGCCCGTTGTATGATGAGATTCTGGAGAGCCCTGCATATGAGGATGATATTTTTATTACGTCAGAACAGGCATTGGATTATGTGGATGACAATGCAATGGTCATTGTGGTAGATACAAACAAGCCACAGATGACAGAGTGTCCGGAACTCTTGAAGAGATCAAAGATGATTGCAGTGCTGGATCATCACAGGCAGAGTAGTAATATTATTGAGAACGCGGTACTTTCTTATGTGGAGCCGTATTCTTCTTCCACTTGCGAGATGATCGCAGAAGTTCTACAGTATATGGTAGATGACATCAAATTCCCGGCACTTGAAGCAGAGTGCATGTATGCCGGAATTATGATCGATACGAGAAACTTTATGAACCGCACAGGTGTGAGAACCTTTGAAGCAGCAGCATTTTTGAGGAGATGTGGTGCAGATATTACACGGGTACGTAAGATGTTCCGTGATGATATGGCATCTTATCAGGCAAAGGCTGAGGCAGTCCGCAATGCAGAAGTTTATCGTAAGGAGTATGCGATTGCAGTATGCCCAAGCGATATTGAAAGTCCTACAGTGCTTGCAGCACAAGCGGCGAATGAATTGTTGGATATTAGCGGAATAAAGGCTTCTTTTGTATTGACAGAATATGAAAATAAGATTTATATGAGCGCGCGTTCTATCGATGAAGTGAATGTTCAGATTATCGCGGAGAAGCTCGGTGGAGGCGGTCATATTAATTCTGCGGGAGCACAGTTTGACCACACGAATATGCATGAAGCAGTCAGTGCATTGAAAGAGACTATTGATAAAATGATAGAAGAAGGAGATATTTGACAATGAAAGTTATTTTATTACAGGATGTAAAATCTCTTGGAAAAAAAGGAGAGATCGTAAACGTAAATGATGGATATGCAAGAAACTTTATCCTTCCAAAGAAGCTTGGACTGGAAGCAACAGGAAAGAATCTGAATGATCTGAAGCTTCAGAAGAATAACGAGAAAAAAGTTGCGGAGGAGAACCTGGAGGCAGCGAAAGAGCTTGCAGCTAAGATCGCAGAAGCTAAAATTGTAACACACATCAAAGTTGGAGAAGGCGGAAGAACTTTCGGTTCTGTATCAAGCAAAGAGATTGCAGAGGAAGTAAAAGCACAGTTGAATCTTAATGTTGATAAAAAGAAGATCCAGTTAAAAGAAGCGATCAAGACACTCGGAACACACAACGTGTCTGTAAAGCTTCATCCACAGGTTACAGCAGAGCTGAAAGTAGTTGTACAGGAAGAAGCATAAGGAGACGAAATCTTTATGGATATGGAAGCAGCAATGAAACGAATTCCTCCGCACAGTGCGGAGGCTGAGCAGGCAGTGCTCGGTGCGATGCTGATGAACAAGGAGGCCATTACGGTGGCCTCCGAGATATTATCAGGGGATGATTTTTATCAGACAGCATATGGAATCTTGTTTAATTCTATGGTGGAACTGTTTCATGCGGGAAAACCGGTCGATCTGATCACCTTGCAGGAATATCTGAAAGAAAAGGATGTCCCGCCAGAGATCAGCAGCATGGAGTTTGCAAGAGATTTGCTGATGGGAACACAGACTTCTGCGAATATCAAGAGCTATGCTGAAATTGTACGTGAAAAATCAATCATGCGTCGCCTGATCAAAGTAAATGAAGAGACAGCAAATGCCTGTTATCTGCAGAATCAGCCATTAGAGGAGATTCTGGAAGATGCACAGAAGCAGGTTTTTGCACTTGCAGAGACAGGGAATTCAGAAGAGTATGTACCGATCAAGCAGGTTGTACTCAATGCATTGGATGTAATCGAGCGTGCGTCCAAGACAAAAGGAACAGTAACAGGAATTCCGACAGGATTCATTGATCTTGATTATAAGTTGTCCGGTCTGCAGCGCTCAGACCTTGTACTGATCGCAGCCCGTCCTTCTATGGGTAAGACAGCGTTCGTATTGAATATCGCACAGCATGTGGCATTTCGTCAGAATAAAGCAGTAGCAATCTTCAGTCTCGAGATGTCCAAAGAGCAGTTGGTAAACCGTCTGTTCTCATTGGAGTCTCATGTGGATGCACAGATACTAAGAACCGGTAATCTGTCAGATACGGATTGGGAGAAGTTGATCGAAGGAGCCGGAACAATAGGATCATCAAGAATGATCATTGATGATACGTCAGGTATTACGATTTCAGAGATGCGCTCAAAGTGTAGAAAATACAAGCTGGAGATGGGACTTGACCTGATCATTATCGACTACTTACAGTTGATGAGCGGAAGCAATTCAAGAAAGAATGAGAGCCGTCAGCAGGAGATTTCTGAGATCTCACGTTCTTTGAAAGGTCTTGCCAGAGAATTGAATGTGCCGGTGCTTGCACTGTCACAGCTGAGCCGTGCGGTTGAGCAGAGAACAGATAAGCGTCCGATGCTTTCAGACCTCCGAGAGTCCGGAGCAATCGAGCAGGATGCCGATGTCTGCATGTTTATCTATCGTGATGATTATTATAATCCTGACACGGAAGATAAGAACATTGCAGAAATTATTATCGCAAAACAGAGAAACGGCCCGATCGGTACAGTGCGTCTTGCGTGGATGCCACAGTACACTCGTTTTGGAAACGAGCTGCGTCAGCAGGATCAGGAGATATAAAAAAGAAAAGGACAGGCACTTGTTGAGCGCCTGTCCTTTTTCGGTATACAAATCCAATAAATTTACCGGTATGTGCAGTGTGCAATTAGAAATCGCAGAAATGCTATGTAAATCTTTTTTTGAATCTCAGCACCGGACTATTCTTCACACTTTCTCTTCGGGTCGCCTGTTGCTGGCGAATCAGGCTGTCCAGTTTACGGAAATGTTCTTCTTCCTGCCGTTCTTTTGCCTGGAAAAGAAAATCCATCTCACGTATGACATCTGCGGTGACCTGAGTGCTGATTTCTTTTTCTAATGTTTTGTTATTTTCAGTAACAACTTCCGTAAGTACCTCTCCGATGAGTGAACGTACATGTTCCAGCTGGGTATTTGTGATGACTTCGACTGGAGTAGTGGTGGTGGCCGGTTTGCACTCAGATGTCAGGCCAGGTGCGGGTGTTTTGGCAATGGCATTCTTTTCCTTGTTTTCAGCGTGTCTCATTGTCTGACGTGTAGATTTCAACTCTGGGATCAATGGCTTCAGATCGCGAAGCAGAACCCCTTCATTCTTAAGTTTTTTAATACAGCAAAAGAGCTGGATATCATCCTGGGTATAATATCGATGTCCCATCTCTGTGCGGCCGATCGGAATATGAAGTTCCTCTTCCCAGTATCTTAAGACATGGGATTCTACCTGAACTTTCTTGGCAGCTTCAGAGATCATAAATCTGACTTCACCCATTGATTTTCTATCCTCCTGTTAGAATCATTGCGATTACTGTTCTGATTTCGCTACATTCATTATAGCATAGAGAAATTATGAAAGGAGTGCTAATCGTTCGTCAAATTATGGCAAAAAATGGTAATTGAAGAAAGGTATGGAATACAAGGAAAAAAGTTGTAAAAAAAGAAATCCTGCCGCATCTGAATCAATCAGACGGGCAGGACTTCTGCGTTTTGTGATCACTTAGCGCTTATAAATTATGCTTCAGAGATAGCGCCTGTAGGACAAGCAGCCTCACAAGCTCCGCAATCTACACAAGCATCAGCATCGATCTCATATTTGCCATCTCCTTCAGAAATAGCGCCTACTGGACATTCGCCTTCGCAAGTACCACAGCTTACACATTCATCACTAATTACGTGTGCCATTGTATGTACCCTCCTTTTTTGGATTACGATAGGTTTTTCCCTTTTCGTTATCCTCATTTTAATACAAGACGGGGAAATATACAAGAGTTCCTGATGTATTTATTTGAGTAATTTATAAGTTAGTCTTATAGAACTTATGAGCGTGGAAAATAGAAGATTTCTATCCTAAATTAGTAAAAAAACGAAAATTCACGAGATTTTAAGAAATTATCTCTTCCATTTTTCAAGGATTCGTGTATCATAATGGATTGAGAGTTAAAGAGTAGAAAACATAGAGATAAAATTGTGTAAATGAAAAGAAGGAGAAAGTTATGCGGAAACGAAATGTAAGAGCAGCGATTGCGGCAGCACTTTGTATGACGGTACTTGCAGCCGGCTGCGGAAAGAAGGCAGATGATCCGGTTTTTACAGGTGATAAGACAGAAGCACCGGTATATCAGGCGAATTTGGATGCAATCAAATCTTCTGCATATGCATCGGTAGACAATCTGGATCTGGAACCTGGAACTTATATTTCTGTAATCGGAAGGGCATCTTCAACACCATATTGGAATCAGGTAAAGGCAGGGGTAGAGCAGGCAGCAACTGACTTGAATACAGCACTTGGCTATTCTGGAAATGATAAGGTAAAAGTATTATACAGTGCACCGGACGAGAATGATAATATTGATCAGCAGGTGAATATTCTGGATGAAGAGCTTGCACGCTATCCGGATGTGATCGCAATTTCCAGTGTGGATGCAAGCGCATGTTCCGTTCAGTTTGATCTTGCGATTGAGAATGGAATTCCGATCGTAGCATTTGATTCGGGAAACAGCTATCAGAATATCCAAAGTACTTGCAAAACGAATAATACAGAAGCGGCAACAACAGGAACAAAGAATTTCTGTGAGAAGATCGGTGACAGTGGGGAGATTCTGTTGCTTGTGCATGATACAGTATCAGATACTGCGAAAGAGCGTGAGGCAGGAATCAAAAATGAACTTGCAGCAAATCATCCGAATGTGACTGTTGCGGAGACAATTTATCTGGATCAGCTCGATATGTTGAAGAAACAGATTGTAGCTGAACAGGTCGGGGTAACACCAGAAGAACTGGCAGCCGCAGAAGCAGGAGAAAAGAAGGAAGAGACAACAGGAACAGGTGATGCTTCCGAGACAATTGCAGATGCAGCATCGAATGTGGCTTCTTCATCAGCAGACGAAAGTGCGAATGAGACAGCACAGGAAGTGGACAATGAATTGTCCGAGAAGATGCAGCAGGTCAATGATGGCGCGGCAAAGATGAGTGATGAAGATGCAATTCAATATTATATGGAGAAACATCCTGATTTAAAAGGATGTATTGCTACGAACGAGACAGTAACCCAGCTTGCAATTAAGACGATGGATCAGCTTGATGCAGAAAAACATATTACATTAGTGGGGTTTGATGCAGGAAAAGAGCAGGTCAATGCATTGAAAGATGGAAAGGTGGATGGACTTATTGTGCAGAATCCTTTTGGAATGGGATATGCGACAGTAGTTGCAGCGGCACGTACAGTTCTTGAGATTGGAAATGAAGCTGAGGTCAACACAGGATATGTGTGGGTGACAGCAGACAATATGAATGACGATACGATAACACCGTTCCTTTACGAATAAGTTGAAAATAAGTCGAACAATTTCATAAAAGAAAAGAGCTTGCCAGGTAAAATAAAAACATCAGGTTTTATACTTCATTCTGAAATTCAGAAATATAGAAGTAATAAAATCCTGATGTTTTTTGTATATTAGGAAAGTCCTTGTTTTATTTACGTTGTCCTTTAAGCTTTGCTTAAAGAAAAAATAAATTCGGTGCCAACCCCTTCTGTACTGATCACATTGATATGTTCATCGTGAGCCTGTATGATTTCTTTTACGATCGAAAGTCCAAGTCCGGTTCCTTTCTTATCCTTTCCACGGGAAAGATCTGATTTGTAGAAACGCTCCCAAATCTTATTGATTTCCTTTCTTGAGATTCCGATTCCATGATCTTTTACGGAAATAAAGATTTTATCATTTTTCGTTGTTACTTCTACTGTAATAGAAGAGTCATTCTCACTGAATTTAATCGCATTATCCAGAAGATTATAAAGAACCTGTTGGATTTTGCGTCGGTCCGCCATTACATTGATCTGTTCAGACAGTAGAAAGAGCTTAATGGATATATGCTTCTGAGTACAGACACCCTCGAAAGACTGGGCAGTATGTTTGATCATCTCCTGAATATCAAAGGAAGTCTTATTGAGCAGGAGCTCTTTTGTATCAAATTCGTTCAAAGTAAGAAGATCCGTTGTCAGGTCAGTCAGTCGTTCCGTTTCGAAGAGAATGATATTTAAGTATTTCTCATGAAGCTCTGGTGGGATTGTTCCGTCTGCCATTGCTTCTACATACCCCCTAATTGAAGTCAACGGGGAACGGAAATCGTGGGATACATTTGCTACGATTTTTTTCTGATAATCATCAGAATCCTTCAGTTGTGTAGCCATATAATTCAGTGATGCGGATAAATATCCGATCTCATCATGCCTGTTTACCGGAATCTCGTAATCCAGATTGCCCATGGCATATTGCTTCGCAGCTTCTGTGATCAGCAACAATGGTCGATGGACGAAGAAATGGAACCCGAGCAGGAAGATGAAGGACAACAGGAAAATAACTCCAAGAGAAATATAAACCGGAACCATCAGCGAGCGGCATCTTTCGTTGATCAGAGAGACCGGACTGTGAATGATCAGATATCCCTTTGTATAAAATCCCTGTGTGACAGGAGCCATTACAGTAATCATATCTTCCTGAAAATAATTATGATAGGTTCCGATCATGTACTGGTTGCTCCCGATTTCGGCCGGATCAAAATTATTGACTGATTGTGGCGCAGTAGTATCCTTCAGGTTGGCAGAGGTGATCATTGTACCATCTTTTTCAACAAACCACAGAGAAGAATTAAGATACGTCTTCATAGCAGATAACTGAGAATGAACAGCCCAGCTGGAAGATTCGTTTGAAAAATAGGAAGGCAGATAATTGTCTGCAATCATGGTTGCTTCTCTGTATAATGTCTGCGAAGTATCTTTTTCCAGACGTTCGGTGATCAGTTCTGTGGTTAATGTTGCCGTTGTGAAAACACATAAAAACCCGAAAATAATATAAAGTACAATAAATTTTAAATGCAGAACTGCTTTCATAATTTCTCCCTAAGTACTCATCGGCCATCAGATGCTGTTTACAGTATCCAGGACCGATGATTTAAATCTATTTTGTCTCAAATTTGTAACCAATTCCCCATACAGTACTGATATTCCAGTGAGGGTGGTCTTTAATCTTTTCGCGCAGACGTTTAATATGAACATCAACGGTACGAGTGTCTCCGATATATTCATAGCCCCAGATACGGTCTAAGAGCTGCTCTCTTGTGAATACCTGATTCGGTGATGCAGCAAGACAATAAAGGAGTTCTAATTCTTTTGGCGGCATATCAACAGGATGTCCGTCACACACAACAGAGTAGTTTGTAAGATTGATCGTCAATCCGTCAAACTCCGCACATTTTGTTTTTTCAACAGAAGTATCATTCTGTTGTCCAACCTGATATCTTCTTAAGACAGCTCTTACGCGGGCAACCATTTCCTTAGGGTCAAATGGCTTCATGATATAATCATCCGCTCCGAGTTCCAGCCCGAGAACTTTGTCAAATACTTCACTTTTTGCCGAAAGCATGATGATCGGTGTGGTAGCTTTGGAACGAATTTCACGACAAACCTGATACCCGTCAATTCCCGGAAGCATCAGATCAAGAAGGATCAAATTTGGCTGATAGCTGTCAAAAGCTGCAAGCGCATCTTCTCCATCATATACTAATTTTGTATCAAAGCATTCTTTTGTGAGATAAAGAGAAATCAGTTCAGCGATATTCTCATCATCATCTACGATTAGGATTTTCTGTTTTCCAAACATTCTTTTTTCCCCCATTAACCATGATAAGGTAGTGCTAACTGTTTAAAATAATTAGCCAAGTTCTACAATTGTTACACCAGCGTCACCTTCACCAAATTCGGCAAGGTGATAGGATTTTACATGTTTCTGACGACGCAGATATTCATGAATTCCCTTTCTGAGTGCTCCGGTTCCCTTTCCGTGAACTACACGGACAGTATTTAGGTGAGCGAGGATTGCGTCATCCAGGTATTTATCCAGCTCAGCAACGGCTTCATCAACAGTACGTCCGAGCAGATTGATCTCAGGCCGGACAGAAAGAGATTTTCCCATTTTAATTTTGCCTTTTGAAGTACGGTTCATTTTCTTCGGTGCATACGGAGAGACTTCCTCGATAATCTCCAGATCAGAGATGTTGACCTGGGAGCTGAGGATTCCCATACGTACGGTAAGATTCCCTTTGGCATCAGGTAGAGAGCTTACGGTTCCTGTCAGGTTCATGCTGAGAACTTTAACGGATTCTCCGAGCTTGAAGTCAGATGCTTTATGCTCTTTCTTTGGTTTCTGTGATTTCATTGCAGACGCAGATGCTGTATCTTTGATCTTCTTACGCAGCTTCTCACGTTCCTTTTCCATCTCTGCAGCAGAAATGTTTTCCTTGCCGAATTTACGGAAATCCTTGATCGTCTTGTCGGCAACTTCTTTTGCTTCACGCAGAATGGCGTTTGCTTTTTCATTTGCCTCGCGTAAAATGCGGTCGCGCTGATCATCTAATTTCTCCTGGCGCTGTTTCGCCTGGGTTTTCAGGTCTTCCGCTTCTTTCTTCAATCGTGCGATTTCTTCCTGTTCCTTTTCAATCGTCCGTTTGCTTGTCTCAAGATCAGTAAGAAGATCTTCAAAGGAAACGTCCTGTTCACTGAGCCGTTTCTTTGCATCTTCAATAATATAATCCGGCAGACCTAACTTCCCGGAGATTGCAAATGCATTACTTTTACCAGGAATACCAATCAGCAGACGGTAAGTCGGACGAAGACTTTCTACATCGAATTCACAACAGGCATTCTCCACACCCGGAGTGGAAAGTGCATAGACTTTTAACTCGCTGTAATGTGTGGTAGCCATTGTACGGATTCCTCTCTGGTGAAGATGGGACAGAATAGAAATTGCAAGTGCGGCACCTTCCGTCGGATCTGTACCGGCTCCAAGTTCATCAAAGAGAACCAGCGAACGTTCATCTACTTTCTTAAGGAAAGAGACAATATTGGTCATATGAGAAGAGAATGTACTAAGGCTCTGCTCAATACTCTGCTCATCTCCGATATCTGCATAAATCTGATGGAACACAGCCAGTTCACTGCGGTCTCCGGCAGGAATGTGAAGTCCGGACTGTCCCATCAGACAGAATAAGCCGACCGTTTTCAAAGAAACAGTTTTACCGCCGGTATTTGGTCCGGTTATGATCAGCAGTGTGAAGTCTTCCCCAAGTGTCACGGTGATCGGAACAACTTTTTTCGGATCGAGCAGTGGGTGACGTCCCTCACGGATACGGATGCGTCCCTCTTCATTCAGAAGCGGCCGGCTGGCGCGCATGGATATTGCCAGAGCACCTCGTGCAAAAATGAAGTCAAGATCCGTCAGAGAACGGTAATCCACACGGATTTCCTCGATATATTGTGCGGCTTCTTCACTTAGATTTGCAAGAATCACCTGAATCTCTTCCTGTTCCTTTGCATAAAGTTCTTTTAAGTCATTGTTCAGTTTTACGATTGCCATAGGTTCAATAAAAAGAGTAGAACCTGTTGAAGACTGATCGTGAATGAGTCCCTGTACCTGTCCACGATATTCCGCTTTGACAGGTACACAATAGCGGTCTCCACGCATGGTAATGATTGCATCCTGCAGATAAGTGCGAAGGGAACCGTTGACCAGTGTAGTTAAAGTGGCGTGTACTTTGTCATTGATGTTATTAATGCTTCGACGAATCTGCTTCAGTGTAGAACTGGCATCATCACTGTATTCATCTTCGCCGATAATACAGCGGTCGATTTCATTTGAAAGTGGTGTCAGTGGTTCAAGCAGGTTAAAATATTCATCCAGGCAGTCGCAAGCGTCCTCTTGTGTATCATGTCTTCCGTAGGCCTTTACCCTGGCTGCATTTACAAGCAGGCGGGAAATGCGGAGAAGTTCTGTGCTGCTGAGTGAGCCGCCAATCTCCAGACGTTTCATGGACTCTTCAACCGGTGCAGCGTCACCAAACGAGATACGTCCCTTTTGCACGATTCGTGTATAAGCGGCAGCAGTCTGTTCCTGATAAGTGTTGATCTTATGAAGGTCTGTCATTGGCTTCAAACGACGGCAGAGCTGTCCTCCGCGGAAAGATGTCGCTTCTTTTTCAAGAAGAGCAATGATCTTATCATATTCCAGTTTAAATAATGTTTTTTGATTCATTTATTTTCCTCTGTCATTTCAACTTAATACTAATTTTTTAATCATGTAGCTGTTCACAATACATGTGAACAATAACTATTTCCGAGTCTTATTGTACCTTATTATTTCATTAAATAAAAGGCTTTTATAGATATTGAACAATCTATATGAATCAGTTATACTAAGTAATGGAAATGTCCGTGTCGGTTGATTTTGTAGTTGACACGGAAGTGAACAGTCACGAATGAGGTTCATGTCAATGTCAGAAAAGAAAAGTAATGGTCAGGTTCCGGAAGAGGGTCCTGACGGGAAAAATTTAGAACAGTCAGAGGAAAAGGAATCTTTTGCATTTCTTGAAGAGACGATAAAACCAAAGAAGATCAGCAGACAGCAAGGAATGAAACAGCTCATCCAGATTGCAATATGCGGACTGGTTTTAGGAGGCTTTGCATGCTTGGGATTTTTTGCATTGCGCCCGCTTGCACAGCATTTATTTCCTGAAAAGACACAAGTTGTGACAATCCAGGAGGACAATCAATCAGAGGAAGATTCAGCAGAAGGTGGCGACACGACAGAGCAGAATGACGTGCAGGATCAGCAGGAGATCAGTTATGTACAGATGATGTCCAAAGCATATGAGAAAGCACTGACAGCGAAGAAGAGTGTGGTATCTGTTGCGAAGGGGACAGAACAGGAGAACTGGAATGCAGAAGCGACCGGAATTGATGAGAGCGTATCTGGTGTGATCGTTGCGGATAACGGACCGGAGATACTGATTTTGTCCTATGCTTCGATCTGCGAAGATGCAAAAGAGTGGTGCGTTACATTTTCAGATAAATCAGAATATAAGGCAAGCCTGAAAAAAAAGGATAAAAATAGTGGATTTGCAATATTTGCGGTAGATAAAAAAAGCCTTTCAGATGCCACATGGAGTGCTTCAAGTGTAGCATCACTTGGCAATTCGAATCTGACAGAACAGGGTGATGTTATATTCGCACTGGGAAATATTTTCGGTTATGCCGGAGGAAGCGGTTACGGAATTGTCAGTTCGTCAAACTATAAAGAAATCGGACGCGACGGAGAGTATAGTGTGATTGCGACCGATATGAGCAGTGCATCCGAAGGAACAGGTATTTTATTCAATCTGGATGGAGAAGTGATCGGAATGATTTCTTCTGATATCTGGAAAGAACGTGGAATACGTACTGCGAATGCTTATGCGATCTCAGATCTGAAGTTGGTTATCCAGCTGTTAGCGAACGGTGCAAGTGTACCATATATCGGTGTGTCAGGAACAGCAGTGACAAGTGGAATTCAGAAAGAAGAGGGCATGCCGTCAGGAATCTATGTGATTGACGTGGCAGCAGATTCACCGGCAATGGCAGCGGGCATACAGAGTGGAGATGTGATCTGTTCTGTGAATGGAGAGAAAATTGTAAGCATGAGTGCTTACCGTAAACTGATGCTGACATGGAAAGTAGGAGATCAGATCAAAGTGGAAGGGAAACGCCGAGGATCTGAAGGATATGTAGATATTAAATTTGATGTTACGATTGAAAGTAAAGAATAACAAGTGAAAGAGGCAGAAAATGAGATTTATAGATGGATTATGCGAGGGAGAAACAATCAGGAATGTATATCTTTGTAAAGGAAAACGTTCCGCAGAGACAAGAAATGGAAAGCCGTATGATAATCTGATCCTTCAGGATAAGACAGGAACATTGGATGGAAAAGTATGGGATCCGAACTCCCAGGGAATCGCAGATTATGATGAGAAGGACTTTATCGAAGTTTTTGGAGATGTGATCAATTATAACGGAAATCTTCAGTTGAACATCCGCCAGATCAGAAAGGCGGAAGAAGGAGAATACAATCCGGCAGACTATATGCCGACAACAGATAAGAGTGTAGACGGAATGTACGAGGAACTGACAGCTTATATTCGTCAGATCTCTAACAAATATTTAAGACAGGTGTTGGAATTCTACTATATAAAAGATGAAGCATTTATCAAAAAATTCAAGGCACATTCCGCAGCGAAGACAGTACATCACGGATTTTCCGGAGGATTGCTTGAACATACACTCAGTGTAACTCGTATGTGTGATTATTTCGCAACAAGCTACTCTATTTTGAATAGAGATCTGCTCCTTAGCTCTGCAATTCTCCATGATATTGGAAAAGTGAAAGAACTTTCTGATTTTCCGGACAATGATTATACAGATGAGGGACAGCTGATCGGACATATCGTGATCGGTGTCGAGATGATTGATGATGCGATTCGTTCTATCCCGGACTTTCCGGTGAAGCTTGCTCATGAACTCAAGCATTGTATCGTGGCACATCACGGTGAACTGGAATACGGTTCTCCAAAGAAACCGGCACTGGCAGAGGCAGTGGCATTGAATATGGCAGATTCAACAGATGCAAAGCTTCAGACATTGACAGAACTGTTCAAAGGAAAAACAGGAACAGAATGGCTTGGATATAATCGTCTGTTTGAGTCTAATTTAAGAAGAGCATCCGAGGATTAAATCTAACAATGAGAACAACAAGTGTCACTGTTTGCAGAATCTATGTGAGCAGTGGCTATTTGTATGGTACAAGGGTCAAAAGGTCATGCGTTTCTTGCTTGCATGAAAAAGCATGACTTATTGACCCGCAAAACACCGAAAAGTAGCCATTTTTCGTAGAAAAATGAGCGGATTTGAGGTGTTTTAGGATTGCGAGAGCATGAAATGCGAAGCAATCCGTGTATCATAGGGGTCAAAATACCTTTTGACCCCAACATCTTTGTATAATTAAGAGTAAAATAGAAGAGAGAAAAGAATGAACAAGAATGATATTGTAACAGTTGAAATAACAGATATCGGAGTGAGCGGGGAAGGAATTGGCCATGTGGATGGCTACACGCTCTTTATCAAAGATGCAGTGATCGGTGATGTGGTTGAAGCGAAAGTCATGAAGGCAAAGAAGAATTATGGCTATGCCAGATTGATGAAAGTTATCACACCGTCAGAATATCGCGTAGAACCAAAGTGTGCATTTGCCAGAAGATGCGGAGGCTGCCAGATCCAGGAAATGTCTTATGATCGTCAGCTTGTGTTTAAGGACCAGAAGATTCGTGGCAATCTGGAACGAATCGGTGGGTTCACAAAAGACCGGATCGATACAGTGATGCAGCCGGTTGTTGGAATGGAGCATCCGTTTGGTTATCGTAATAAGGCACAGTTCCCGTTCGGAACGGATAAAGAAGGCAATCCGATCACGGGATTCTATGCCGGAAGAACACATGATATTATTGCAAACACAGATTGCGCTCTTGGCGTAGAGCAGAACAAAGAGATTCTCGAGATTATTTTACAATATATGCGTGAAAACAAGATCAAATCGTATGACGAGAAGACTGGAAAAGGTCTGATCCGGCATGCATTGATCCGCTATGGATTCAAGACAAAAGAAATTATGGTCTGTCTTGTGGTCAACGGAAAGAAACTTCCGAAAGCAGAGCGTCTGATTGAAAAGCTTATTCAGATTGAGGGCATGACAAGTATCACGATCAGCCCGAATACACGAAGAGACAATGTGATCATGGGAGATTCCTATGAAATTCTCTGGGGACAGGGATATATTACAGATTATATCGGAAATGTAAAATATCAGATTTCTCCATTATCATTCTATCAGGTGAATCCGGTACAGACAGAGAAGCTATACGGACTTGCACTTGAGTATGCAGACCTCAAAGGTGATGAAACCGTGTGGGATCTGTACTGCGGAATCGGAACGATTTCCCTCTTCCTTGCTCAGAAGGCAAAACAGGTTTACGGAGTTGAGATTGTGCCTCAGGCAATTGATGATGCAAAAGAGAATGCAAAGATCAATGCGATTGATAACGCAGAATTTTTCGTTGGGAAGGCAGAAGAAGTTCTGCCGGAATATTATGCAGAATATGAGCGAGAGCATAACGGAGAGACAGCTCATGCAGACGTGATCGTAGTGGATCCACCGAGAAAGGGCTGTGACGAGACACTGCTGGAGACGATCGTGAAGATGCAGCCGGAGAAGGTTGTGTATGTAAGCTGTGACAGTGCGACATTGGCGAGAGATCTGAAGTATCTGTGTGCGAATGGATATGAGATCAGGATGTGTAGAGGTGTGGATCAGTTCCCGCAGAGTGTGCATGTGGAGACGGTTGTTCTCTTGTCCAGAAAAACTCCAGATGATACAATTGAGGTCGACTTGGACTTGGATGAGCTGGATATTACCTCTGCCGAGTCAAAAGCCACCTATCAGGAAATCAAGGATTATGTGCTGAAAGAATTTGGCTTGAAGGTTTCAACCTTATATATTTCCCAGATTAAACGCAAATGTGGTATTGAAGTAGGAGAGCATTACAATATTTCTCAGAAAGAAAATCAGAAAGTGCCACAGTGCCCGAAAGAAAAGGAAGATGCTATCCGAGCTGCTCTTGAACATTTTGCAATGATCTAAAGGTTATTGTTGATTTCAAGGAAGAATAGCATATGAAGTAATTATTCGAAGAAATGGGCGGTACATATACGCTCGGTGCAGACGGGATGTATTATCCAGATTTGGAACTTTCCGAGGAAGAACCACACTATGGAAAATATGGCAGAATGCGTCTGTATTATCTGAAAGAAAATCGCAAAGTTCTGTATTACACACTTTTGCTGGATGGAGAACTGGTCAGGCATTTGAATGAGGTAGATGATACTGCTAATCAGAGAATGGAACTGCTTACCCTGCAAATGAAGGAGCGTCAGGGCATAAACGAAGCATTAAAGGTTCGTGACCAGATGGCATGGGTAGGTACTTACAATAACATCCGTAATGCGGCAGAAGAAGTTGTTTTAAGTGAATTGATCTACAACTAATTTTAAAAGAGTCACAGTAATTTCTCACGATTGGAAATCACTGTGACTTTTTCTGTCCCTCGGTATATTCTATTTGCGATTCATTTCCATTGTTTTTATCTGAACTGATTTCATCGAGGAGCTCTTGTCCGTATTTTTCAATCATTCGAGACAGAAAATCCATGCAACGGTTAAATGCTATATTCTGTTCCATGAGCCCTCCTTCCTGCTATTTTACTACATGAAAGGATATTTATTGTCCACTGTGGCAAATAAAAAAAGTAATGTATACATGATGGGAGATGAGGCAAAAAAATAAATTAAAAATGAATTCGAACATGATGATATAAAGATAATAAAGTAATAATGCACAAAAAAATATCAATAAATTCGTGAAAAAACACTGTTTTTTTATTTTTGTGGAACAAGCATTGACAAAATAAGATGTATACTTTAATGTATACAACATAAGAAAGAGAAAATGAATAGAAGTATAGGAGGACTTGACTATGATTATGAAATTTTTACAAAAAGTTCCTGCGGGATTGATGCTGGTTCCGTTGCTTATCGGTGCGGTCATACATACATTGTTTCCGCAGGCATTGGAAATCGGTGGATTGACGACTGCTGCATTTTCTAATGCAGGGGCTGCCACATGTATGGGACTACAGTTGTTCTGCCTGGGAACTACATTACAATTGAAGGATATGCCGGCGGTTCTGAAAAGAGGGGGTACATTACTGTTATCTAAATTTTTAATCGGCGCAATCCTTGGAATTGTTGTAGGAAAAGTGTTTGGACAGGCCGGATTCTGGGGCCTTACGGCATTATCGATTGTCGCTGGAGTTACGAACAGTAATGGTTCTTTGTATTTATCACTTGTAAAGACATATGGAGATGAAGCAGATGCTGCGACAGTGGCGCTGCTGGCATTGAATGATGGTCCGTTTTTTACCTTGCTGGCATTGGGAGCTTCTGGAATGGCAAGTATTCCTATGATGTCTCTTGTAGCAGTAATTGTACCGATGATTTTAGGGATGATTATTGGAAATGTAGATAAATCAATGATGAAATTCTTCGCTCCTATGGCAGACATTCTGATACCATTTGTTGGATTGACACTTGGAGCAGGCATTAACTTAAAAGACGTGGTGAAAGGTGGACCACAGGGGATTCTGTTAGGTTTGATTACAGTGTTTGTCGGCGGATTTTTCACATTGTTTTTCGACAGACTTATATGCAAACAGCCGGGATATGCAGCATTTGCAGTTGCGTCTACGGCGGGAAATTCTGTTGCGGTACCAGCGGCGGTTGTGTTGATTGATAAGACGTGGGCTCCATATCAGGCGGTTGCGACAACACAGTTGGCGGCATCTGTCGTAGTCACAGCTATACTGGTACCAATCGTGACAAGTATCTGGGCAAAGAAATATGGATGTCCGCAATTATCTTCGAAATAAAGGAACATAGAAAAAGTGCAGGAAAGCGGTAAAGTCCGAGTCTGCACTTTTTAACATATTTAAATTTATTATATAGTCATAGAATCTGCGTGAAAAGCAGCCTCGAAAGAAGCTTCTTTCGAATGATAGAGATGTTCTTCCATTGCTTTTGAAGCGAGTGCCCAATCTTGCTTCAGGCAGTATTCCACGATTTTCAGGTGCTCCTGTTGGGAAGCTAACAGACGATTCCGGCTTTTTCTTCCAGAATAGATACGAAGTCGTGTATTCTGTTGGGCTATCCGTTCGTAAATACTGATCAGATAGTCATTGCTGGTTGCATCGATGAACATTTGGTGGAATTGTTTGTCTGTCTCATAATACTCGTTAAGATCGGAAACATTCGCAGTGTCACGTTGAAAGATGCGGAAATAATTCTGGTAGATTTCATCTGAAATTTTATTTCCATAATGCAAGATTGCAAAAGGTTCGATCAGAGTGCGTGCTTCGTGAACCATATTGATCTCACGGATGGTCAATGGAGCGACCATGATGCCTTTTTTGGGAAGGATTGTCACCAACCCTTCCTGTTCCAGGCGGCCAAGGGCGTCTCTGATAGGAGTCCGGCTTGCCTGGACATCTTCTTTGAGCATTTCTTCATTGAGTAGTGCACTCGGAGCGTACTCGCAATTGATAATCTTGTCCTTGATAATATTATAAGCGTGTTGCTTTAACGTTTCTTTTTTCATAATCAGTCTACTTTCTTTTTTATTATTGAGAATATTATTGTATTCGACATTGTATATTATAACTTATTATTGTGTGCCAGTCTATCAAAATATTACAGATACATAAAATAGAATGGAGAAAGTTTGTTGTTATTATTAATAAAAACCCAAAGGGGAATTTGAGCATAATAGACAAAAAAAAGTGAAAGAATAAATATATCTTGACAAAGAATATTGCGAATGCTATGTTGTATACAACAAATAATACAACATAAAATACAACAAATAACGGAGGAAGAGAAAATGAAAACAATTTTAATCGAAGAGCCAGGAAAAGTCGTAATTAAAGAACAGGAAAAGCCAATCCGCAAACCGGGAGAGGTACTTTTGAAAATTTTGTATGGTGGAATTTGCGGAAGTGACCTTGGTACATACAGAGGAACCTTCGCATATGCATCATATCCAAGAGTTCCGGGACATGAGTTTTCGGGAGAGATTGTAGAAATTGATGAAAATGACAGAGGATTAAAGCCGGGCATGATTGTTACCGTTAATCCATACTTTAATGATGGTACCTGTTATTCCTGCCAGAGAGGCCTTCTGAATTGTTGTGAACATAATGAGACAATGGGAGCACAGAGAGATGGCGCATTTTCAGAGTATGTCAGCGTTCCGATCGAGCGTGTATATGATGGAAAAGGTCTGCCGGCAAAAACACTTGCACTGATCGAACCATTCTGTATTAGCTGGCACGGGGTATCAAGAGCAAACGTAAAAGAAGGAGATAAGGTTCTGGTCGTAGGCGCCGGTACAATCGGCGTACTTGCAGCAAATGCAGCAAAAGCAAGAGGTGCCGAGGTTTATATAGCAGATATAGCAAAAGAGAAACTGGATTATGCGGTAAATACATTTCAGTTAAAAGGTTCGATTTTGAATACTTCAAAAGAAAAACTGGAAGAAGAAGTCCGGAGGATTACGAATGGGAATGGATTCGATGTGACAATTGAAGCAGTAGGACTTCCATCTACATTCCAGAACTGTATTGATTGTGCGGCATATGGCGGAAGAGTGGTTCTGATCGGTGTGGGTAAGAAGAATCTGGACTTTAACTTCACGATCATCCAGAAAAAGGAATTGAATATTTTTGGATCAAGAAATGCTTTAAAGAAAGATTTCCTGGAACTGATTGATCTGGTGAAAGCAGGAAAAGTCGATCTGGAGAAGATTGTGACAAATACTTATAAACTGGACGAAGCAGACAAAGCATTTAAAGAATTTTCAGAAAATGCGGGATCTATGTTAAAGGTTGTGATCGATTTTACAAAATAAAAAGGTAAGGGGGGACGAAAGAATGTCCAGAAAGAAAGAATATATAAGAATAAATCCGGCAGATTCCGTTGCAGTGGCTTTGCAGCCACTTGCAAAAGGAACTGATATCATCCTGAATGATGTTCGGCTTACACTTCTGGAAGATATTCCGCAGGGACATAAATTTGCATTACATACGATAGGAGAAGGAGAGGCTGTTATAAAATACGGGAATCCGATCGGTAATGCCAAAGTGAATATTTCGAAAGGAAGCTGGGTTCATGTACATAATATGAAAACGGGACTTGGAGATCTGGTTGACTATAGCTATCGACCAGAAAAAAAGGATATTCAAGAAAGAAAACCGGATGAATTCATGGGATTTCGAAGGGCAGACGGAAGTGTAGGGGTGAGAAATGAGATATGGGTCATCCCGACAGTAGGATGCGTCAATAGTGTTGCAGAAAAAATAGCAGAATTATCCAGACAATATTGTCAGGGAACCGTTGATGCGATAGTTGCATTTCCGCATCCATATGGGTGTTCACAGATGGGAGAAGACCAGGAAAATTCCAGAAAAATTCTGGCCGACCTGATCAATCATCCGAATGCAGGAGGTGTACTGGTCCTGGGACTTGGATGTGAAAACAGTGGCATAGATATTCTGAAACAATATGTCGGTGACTACGATGGAGAACGCATAAAATTCTTAAATGCACAGGATTGTGATAACGAATTGGAAGAAGGTGTCCATGCCGTAAGAGAATTACTGGCGTATGCCGGAACATTTAAGAGAGAGCCGATCTCATGTAGTGAATTGATCATTGGTATGAAGTGCGGAGGCTCGGATGGATTATCAGGCATTACGGCAAATCCTACGGTTGGAGGTTTCTCAGATCTGCTGATATCCAGAGGAGGAACAACGATTCTTACAGAGGTGCCGGAAATGTTTGGAGCGGAGACGCTGCTTATGAACCGTTGTGCAAATGAACAGTTATTTGAACAGACGGTACATCTGATTAATGACTTTAAGAATTATTTTACCTCACATAATCAGACGATATATGAGAATCCGTCGCCGGGAAATAAAAAGGGAGGCATCTCAACGCTGGAAGACAAGTCACTGGGATGTGTGCAGAAATCGGGAACCGCACCGGTAAAAGGTGTCCTTGCTTATGGAGAACGTGTGAAAAATAAAGGATTGAATCTTTTAAGTGCACCGGGAAATGACCTGGTTGCTTCCACTGCGTGTGCTGCATCGGGAGCACATATTGTTCTTTTTACCACAGGGCGTGGAACACCATTTGCGTCTCCGGTACCGACAGTTAAGATATCATCGAATGATCGGTTGTATAACAAAAAAAATAATTGGATTGATTTTAACTGTGGAGAACTGGTAAAGGAAAAAAGTGTAGAGGAATTATCACAAAGGCTTTATGAATATGTTCTGAAGGTTGCAAGTGGGGAAAAAGTAAAAGCTGAGGAAGCCGGATTCCATGATATGGCAATCTTCAAACAGGGAGTAACGCTCTAAATTGCCATGCATTCGGAAGAAGCTGCGAGTGGCAGGTTCAGGAGGTTACGGAAAGAAAGGAACGGATATTTATAATGAAGAAATTAAACTATGAAGTATTAAAAGAAAACGGTTATAAAGGATATGTGTTAAAAGATGCACCGGAAAAAGTGCTGCAGTTCGGAGAAGGCAATTTCATGCGCGCATTTGTGGATTATTTTGTCGATGTAATGAATGAAAAGGCAGGATTTAACGGAAAAGTCGTCCTGGTTCAGCCGATCCGGAATGTGGAAGGAGGATTCCGACTGAATGACAGAATTAACGAGCAGGAAGGACTTTATACATTATTCCTTCGTGGATTTCAGGATGGAAAGAAAGTGAATGACAAGAGAGTAATCTCCAGTGTAAGCAGATGTCTGAATGCTTATGAAGACTATGAAGAGGTCATGAGATGCGCAGAAAATCCAGAACTTAGATTTATCTTGTGTAATACAACAGAAGCGGGAATCCGTTATGACGCAGAATGTAAATTTGAAGACAAACCAGGAGAATCTTATCCGGCAAAACTGACACAGTTTATGTATCACAGATTTGAAACATTTGGAAAAGAGGAAGGAAAAGGATTTATCATACTTTCCTGCGAGCTTATTGATGATAACGGAAAAGAACTGGAAAAATGTGTGCTGAAATATGCAAAACAGTGGAATCTTGGAGAAGAATTTATTGCATGGATTCAGAAAGAAAATGTATTCTGTTCTACACTTGTCGACAGAATTGTTACAGGATATCCAAGAAATGAGGCATCTGCAATCTGTGAAGAACTTGGATATGAAGATAATGTTCTGGATACAGGAGAAATCTTTGGATTCTGGGTAATTGAAGGACCACAGTCTATCAAAAAAGAATTTCCAATCGAAGAAGCAGGTCTTCCGATCCTTATCACAGATAATCATAAACCATATAAACAACGTAAAGTCCGCATCCTGAATGGTGCACATACATCCTTTGTACTGGGAGCATATCTTGCCGGAAAAGATATCGTAAGAGATTGTATGAATGATGAGGTTATCTGTGGATTCATGAATAAGACAATCTATGATGAGATTATTCCAACACTTGATTTGCCGAAAGAGGAATTACTTGATTTTGCGGCTGCGGTGACAGAACGTTTTAAAAATCCTTTTATCGACCATGCATTGCTGGCAATTTCTCTCAATTCGACATCAAAATGGAAGGCAAGGGTTATGCCGTCTCTGAAAGAATATGTAAAGCGTAAAGGAGCACTTCCGAAATGTATTACAGCTTCCTTTGCATTCTACATCGCATTCTTTAGCGGACACACACTGACAGATGAGGGACTTATTGCAGAGAGAGAAGGAAACACATATACTGTAAAGGATGATAAAGCAGTGCTTCAGTTCTATTATAAACACAGAGAAGATTCAGCAGAGAAAATGGTACACGCAGTATGTAAGAATACAGAATTCTGGGGAGAAGATCTTACGGAAATCGAAGGATTTGAAGCAGCAGTATGCGGATATCTGGAGCAGATTCAGAAAGAAGGAAGTTATTCTGTTATGAAATCTCTTATTTCGATTGACTAAGGAGCTATGAAATGAATAAAGTATTGAAAAAATTAGAGCAATTTGGAATTGTGCCGGTGGTTGTGCTGGAGGACGCCAAAGATGCTGCTTTGCTGGCGAAAGCTTTGTGCGACGGTGGACTGGCATGTGCGGAGGTGACATTCCGCACAGCTGCCGCCGAAGAATCTATTCGTATTATGTCCCAGAAGTTTCCGGAGATGGTCGTAGGGGCCGGAACCGTTCTGACAGTAGAACAGGTTGACCGTGCGGTGAAAGCCGGAGCGCAGTTTATTGTAAGCCCGGGATTCAACCCTGTTGTAGTAAAATATTGTATCGATCATGAGATTCCGATTACTCCGGGTGTTGTCACACCGAGTGAAATGGAACAGGCAATTGCGATGGGACTTGAAGTTGTCAAGTTCTTCCCGGCAGAACCATCAGGTGGTCTTGGTATGATAAAAGCAGTTGCGGCACCATATACGACAATGAAATTCATGCCGACTGGCGGAATCAACCCTGAAAACATTGTACCGTATCTTCAATATGACAAAATACTTGCATGTGGCGGAAGCTGGATGGTAAAGGGAAATCTTGTGGCAAGAGGTGCTTTTGATCAGATTACAGAGCTGACCCGCGAAGCGGTTTCACTGGTTCATTCTGCCAGGGAGGTGAAGTAATGGCTAAGGTTGTTACAATGGGCGAGATCATGCTCAGATTATCACCGCCGGGTTATCAACGTTTTGCACAGGCCTCGGAGTTTGAAATCAATTATGGTGGTGCCGAGGCCAATGTGGCTGTCTCTCTAGCCCAATTAGGCCATGATGTGACATATATCTCCAAAATTCCTTCTAACGCAATTGGAGAGGCAGCCATTGCAACTTTAAAAAAATCAGGCGTAGATTGCCGTTATATTGCACGGGGCGGGAAAAGGCTTGGAATTTACTTTCTGGAAAACGGGGCCTCGGTGCGTCCTTCGAGCGTTGTCTATGACAGAGCGGATTCGTCTATTACTCAGGCATCAGCAGAAGAATTTGATTTTGATCAGATCTTTGATGGCGCAGAGCTCTTTCATGTATCCGGAATTACGCCGGTGTTAAGTGAAGAGACGGCAAGACTTACCAGGATTGCTTTGCAAAAGGCAAAGGAACACGATGTGACAACATCGTTCGACTTAAACTACCGTGCGAAATTGTGGACAGAAGATGTGAAAGGAAAGCAGAAGATGCTTTCAGAGCTGATGCCGTATGTAGATATCTGTTTCGGAAATGCAAGAGATGCTGCAAAGTGCCTGGGATATGCAGAAAAAGATAAGAATTTTATCGATGGGGACTACAGTATCTGTGTAGATGAAAAACATATGGAAAATGTAAGAGAGCGATATGGATTTACTAACCTTATCACAACACTTAGAAAAAGCATCAGTGCTTCGGATAATGGCTGGTCAGGTGCTGTATGCAGTGAATCTGGATTATATCAGGGAAGTGGGTACAATCTGCATATTGTAGACCGTGTTGGAGGAGGAGATTCTTTTGCGGCAGGGTTCTTACACGGAATTTTAACACACATGGAACCGGACCGGGCACTGGAATTTGCCCTTGCAGCGGCCGCCATCAAACATACAATACCGGGCGATCTGAATTATATTTCGGAAGAAGAAGTATTAACGCTTATGAATAGTGACGGAAGCGGGAGAGTAAATCGGTAGGGACGGTGTTTTTAACTTTTTTATTGTCCTCGGTAGTTAACAAGAGACTTATCTAAAAGGATAGGTCTCTTGTTGCAGTGCACCTTGCGGCGCACGTTTCTAATGGGTGAAAGTCCCTAATCCGCCCTAGTAGTGGGAAGGATACAGCCAAGACCAAGGGTGTCCTATTCATAGCAGCGATTATGATTAACGTGAGGGGAATCTGGAGGAAGGTGGGGGCAAATCTCCGGTCTGACGAACAGAAATCACATCAGGCTATAGTTAAGGATAAGGTTGCTGCACAAGCTAAAGTCCAATAACTACTCGGAATTAGCTATAGTAAATGTGGCAGATAGATGGAGAGAAAGAAACGTGTGGTACCAAGGGAGGTCTCGTCAGCGGATGCAGATGTATGTTCATTATTATGAACGAGAGCTTATAAATGAGGGAGATAATCCACTAATTGGTATTGTGTTATGTGCGGACAAAAGCGAATCTGTGGTCAAATATACGTTGCCAGAAAATAAAACACAGATTTTTGCCTCAAAATGCAAATTGTATTTACCAAGTGAGGAAGAATTGCTACGAGAATTAAATCAGGAATATCAAGCGTTGGAAGCTGGTAAAACGGACGAAGAGAATAGCGGTGATATGAAACTAATATTTTGTGGGAAAAGGGTTGCACGAACAGTATTCGTACAGCAGAAATATTTCTCATATTTCCGCATTTTGTGGGGATATGTTTTGATCTGGTATGCATGTCAAGACGGTTGTTCTTTTGTCCCAACAAAAACCAGATGACACGATAGAGATCGACTTAGACCTGGACGAGCTGGATGCCACCAGTGCCGAGTTGAAAGCAACCTATCAGGAAATCAAAGATTATGTGCTGAAAGAATTTGGCTTGAAGGTTTCAAGTTTATATATTTCTCAAATCAAAAGGAAATGTGGAATCGAAGTAGGAGAGAACTATAATCTACCAAAGACAGAAAATCCAAAAGTGCCACAGTGTCCGAAAGAGAAAGAAGATGCTATCAAGGCTGCCCTGAAATATTTTGCGATGATCTAAGGATATCGCTGATTTCAAGGAGGAATAACACATGAAAAGCACATTTGAAAAAATGGGTGGAACCTACACACTTGGCGCAGACGGAATTTACTATCCGAATCTTGTCAGTACAGATGAAGAACCGCATTATGGGAAATATGGAATGATTCGGAAAACGTATCTGAAAGAGCATCGTCCGGCAATGTATTCTCTGTATATGTTGGAAGACAGATTAACAGAACATCTGAATGCTGTGGACGATGAAGCACAGGAGAGGATGGGTATTCTGGTGCGTCAGATGATGGAGAAGCAAGGCGTTACGGAAGAACTGAAAGCTCGTGATCAGATGGAATGGATCAGGGCGGCAAATGGTATTCGTAATATGGCGGAAGAGATTGTGTTAAATGAATTGATTTACAGGTAAACAAAGAGCTGAACAGGTAGGAAGAAAAATCCTATTTGTTCAGCTTCTGCATTTGTAAGGGCTCAAAGAAGAATCAAATTACAATTCCATATCAGGTGACCTTTTCTAAGTTCCGGAAGGTTGTTTTTTCTGCCATGGTTATAAGTTACACAGATTTAATTATTCCATAGTATGGCTTAAAAAATATCCGAATATAACTTCACAGAAATAATTATAATGGGGAGATTATTTGATATATTTGTGCTAATATTCTGCAATTCTACTGCTAGTCGATTGATTTATGCGTACTCCCATTATAATATGTGTGCAGGAGGTGGATATATGTATCAGATTAGTAATGAAAAAT